>Ga0007792_10000100_pt1 | contig 34361 bp, 57 predicted proteins | sample CryBogmetaGMA6M_FD_60371 | JGI IMG/M metagenome (GOLD analysis project Ga0007792, IMG submission 60371) | Freshwater microbial communities from Crystal Bog, Wisconsin, USA - MA6M | ecosystem: Environmental > Aquatic > Freshwater > Lake | place: Crystal Bog, Wisconsin, USA | collected 2009-07-06
GGGAACGCTAACATTAGCCGCACCAGCCGTATCAGGTACGAATACAGCAACACTTCCAGCCGCTACAGGCACAGTAATGGTTAGCGGTAATATGCCAGCGTTTAGTGCTTATGTTAATTCTGCTGTGAGCATAACAAACTCTGTATATACAAAAATAACATTCCAAGCGGAAGAATTTGATACTGCTAGTGCTTATGACAATGTAACTAATTATAGATTCCAACCTCTAGTAGCTGGTTACTATCAAATAAATTCTAGTATTTACTGGGGCAATGGTTCATCTTTAACAAGTGTTCGTTCAACTATTTATAAAAATGGTTCTATTTATAAAATAGGTGCAGTTACACCAAATTCTACAATTATGGATATAACTACATTAGTGAATTGTGTTGTCTATCTTAATGGTTCAACTGATTATGTTGAGATATATGGATTCCAAAACTCAGGCGGAACTTTAACGACACAAGGAACTACATCGGCTTATTCTTGGTTCAACGGCTCAATGGTAAGGAGCGCATAACATGAACTTAGCAGAAAAAATCATGGCTCTCTATCCTAGCCTTACACAACAGGATTTCTTGACTGTAATCACACTACAAAACGATTCAGACGGCAAGGGTGACTACATAGCTAAATGGGAACACCCAACACTAGCTAAACCAACAGATGAGGAATTAGCATAATGGCAAGCCCAATTTTATTAGATTCTTTAAAAGGTCTATCACTTCCTTCTTTTACTACAACGGAAAAGAACGCTATTGTTGCCCCAGGAACAGGTGCAATTTTGTTTGATTCAACGCTTGGCAAAATATGTGTTTATAACGGCTCTGCGTGGCAAACAGTGACTTCAGCATGATTACCTTTAATTTATTCAAAGCAGAGGCTACAGTATGAGCATGATTATCGATGGGACTAATGGTCTAACCTTTAATAACAGTACAGTACAAGCTAGTAGTGGAGTAGTGTTGCAAGTAGTTAATGCTACTTATGGAACTCAAATTTCATCTTCTTCTAGTACCTTTGCTGATACAGGAATAACTGCATCCATTACACCTAAATTTACAACAAGTAGAATTCTTGTTATTAATCAATTACAGGCTTGTGGAAAACAAACTGGCAACACTTATTTAGGTGTTAAGCTGATGCGAGGTAGCACTGATATTCAAATAATGGAATCTTTGGCTGGTTACGATAATACAACAGGAGTAAATTGGATTGGCTCTATATCTTCAACTTATTTAGATAGTCCAGCAACTACATCAAGCACTACCTATAAAATTCAATTTGCATCCATGGGTAATGTGGCTAGTGCTTTTATAAATGGAAACTCAGGTGGTTTATTGCCAGTTTCAACGATTACCCTTATGGAGATTGCAGCATGATTAATACTACAGAAGCAATCTACAAACTCTATCCTCAGACAGTACGCACAGTAGGCGATACAGCTTACGATGTAGACGGCAATGAAGTAGCCTATGACCTACAAGCGGTAAACGAACAATCCCAAAAGGATGACTGTAAAGCTAAAGCCAAGCAACTGCTAAGCCAAACTGATTGGGCTGTATTGCCTGATGTTGGACTAGCTAACTCTGCTGACTTTGTAACTTATCGAGCAATCTTGCGTGGGCTAGTGATTAGTCCAGTAGTGGATGCGGTGTTTCCTGATGTGCCTAAAGCGGTGTGGCAATGATTACTTATAAATGGTCCATCCTAGAAACTTTTGGTGATACAACCATCACTAAGGTTCGTTATGTATTAAAAGCCCAAGATGAAGTTGATACGGCTGAAACTGAGGGTGAACATACCTTTAATGAAGGCACGATTACTAAGGTTTTAGAAAGTATTAAAGAGCAAGATTTAATTGACGGGGTTCTAAAAGATATTACCCAAGACCATGTAAACCTTATAAAATTAAACCTAGAAAACCAACTAAAAGCATTAAAAACAAGTAAAAAGATGGCTTTTCCTTGGGAAAATGACACTTTTACTATTGGATAGGATTAGTTATGACAAAGCCGATTGACATCATTAGCAGATCCTTAAAAGACATTGGGGCTTTGGAAGCTGGAGAACAGCCTTCAGCCGATTCCGCTAGAGATGCTTTTGAAATGATGAATGACCTTATAGACCAATGGTCAAATGAGGATATGATGGTTTTCAATATAACTGAGATCATTTTCCCAGTTATTGCTGGTCAAGTTCAATACACAATTGGCCCTGATCCATCTACAGCTAATTTTATTGGAGCTTCCTTTACTGGTACTTTTTCAGGTAATGTTTTAACTGTTACTGGCATTAATTCAGGAGCTGTAGCTCAAGGACAATATCTTAAAGGTCAAAGTATTACTGCTGGAACACAAATTGTTAGATCTTTAACAGGCGCTGGTGGTAATGTAAATGAGCAAGGCACTTACTTGCTTAATAAAGTTCAGGAAACGCAAACCCCTGTATTTACTGGTTCTATATCAGGTACAACCCTAACAGTAACGGCTATTGCTTCAGGAGCTGTCAATATTGGTTCTGTCATTAGTGGAACTGGGGTTACTGCTGGAACTACTATTTCAGCTTTAATAACTGGAACTGGTGGAACTGGAACTTATACAGTAAGCGCTTCTCAAACAGTCGCTTCTACAACCATTACAGGAACAATCGTAGCATCTACGATTACTGCTTACTATCAAAAACCATTAGGTATTGATTCTGCTTATGTTAGGGTAAATACTAATTCTAATGGTCAACCTATTGCTAATGGTGGTTTAGATTACCAAATGGCAGTTTTGGCTTTAGATAATTATAATTCCATTGGCTTAAAAACCTTAAATGGTCCATGGCCAAAAGCAGTTTATTTTAATGCTGGCGAACAATCAGGAAATGTATTTTTATGGCCTAATCCTTCACAAGGCGAAGTTCATTTGTTTGCACAAACATTGTTTAGCAATTATGGAACTATGTATGACGATATAGTGCTTCCACAAGGCTATTCAATGGCTCTTAGATGGTGTTTAGCAGAGCGATTAATGCCTATGTATGGCAAAGCATCACAGACGCAAATTACAATGATTAATGCTTATGCTTCTCAAGCTAAAGCCACTCTTAAACGCACCAATATGAAACCAGCACAAACAGCCCAATTTGCTGATGCAATGCTTTCTAGCCGTCAAAAAGACGCAGGCTGGATCTTGAATGGTGGATTCTTTAGATAGGTAATATATGGACTTTGGCTTTGTTGGTTCTGCTTATGAAGCGCCTTCCATCTATCAAGATGCGCAGGAATGTATAAACTTTAGACCTGAAATTGACCCTACTAAGCCTCAAGGCTCTAGAGGAGTAGTAGCTTTATACCCTACACCAGGTATTACTAATGTTGTAACACTTCAAACTTCTCAAGCCGTTAGAGGAATGAGAGCGCTTTCAGGTCAAGATTATTTAGTAGCAGTATGTGGCCCTTATGTATATGTCATGGGAACAGGCTTTACAGCTACTATTATTGGCCAATTAAATACTTCTACAGGGCAAGTATCTATTAGCGATAATGGCTTAAATGTCTATATAGTGGATGGAACTTATCGTTATACATGGCGCATTTCTAATCCAAATTCGGCTGTGTTTGAAGGAACAATTAGCGGAACAACGCTTACTGTAACTAGAGTCCTTTCAGGAACAATAGCCGCTAGTCAAGCCCTCTTTGGAGTGGGTATTTCTAATGAAACTGTGATTGTTTCAGGATCAGGAAGCACTTGGACATTAAATCAAAGTAATACCATTACAACAGCTATTCGTATGAATTCAGCTACAGTAGCTTCTGTCATCACAGCATCAATGTCGGGAACTACTTTATCTGTAAGCGCAGTCACTAGCGGAACTTTATTTGTTGGACAGACTATCAGAGGATCTACAGTAACAGCTAAAACCATTATTACTGCTTTAGGTAGTGGAACTGTTCTTAGCGAAACGATTGCAACTGGTGGTTCAGGATATGCAATTAATGAAAATATTACTATTTTAGGCGGTGTTTATGGATCTAGTCCAGCTACTTATACAGTTACAGCTATTGGCGCTTCAGGAACTGTTACAGGGCTAAAGAGGTCTTTTTCAGGTCAATACACTTCTACTCCATCTAATAATGCTTCTACCTCATCAGATGGAGCTGGCACAGGATTAACCCTTACACTGACCTTTGGAACAGGAACAGGCTCTACTGGTAACTATGTCATTAATAATAGTCAAACTGTTACTTCTAGAACTATGTATGCGTTAAACTTTAGCGAAATGCCTTCTACCGATGGCGCATTTTCAGGGGCTTCTTCTGTTGATGTAGTAGATAATTATTTTGTTTATAACAATCCTCATACTCAACAATACGCATCATCTGATTTGCTTTCCCCTATTACTTATGGTTTGGCTTTTGCAAGCAAGTTTACTGGCCCTGATGATTTAGTTTCATTGATCGTAGATCATGGGCAAATCTATTTATTGGGCGAAAAGACTTCAGAAGTTTGGGCAGATACAGGAACTTTCCCATTTCCTTTCCAAAGAATACCAGGGGCTTCTAGCCAGCATGGAATAGCGGCTGAATTTAGCATGGCTCGATTTGGTAACTCCTTTGCTTATGTTTCAAGGAATGATCGTGGTCAAGCTGTTATTGTGCAAATGAATGGTTATTTTCCACAAAGAATATCTACTCATGCAGTAGAAAATAGCCTTGTAAATCAAAATATTAGCGATGCAGTAGCTTATACCTATCAGCTTGAAGGGCATGAGTGCTATGTGGTTAGTTTCCCTAGTTTAAATTTGACTTGGGTATATGACGCATCTAGTCAAATGTGGCATAAATGGCTATATTGCGACAATCAAAACAACTATCAGCGCCACAGATCAAATTGCTCTGCATTTTTTCAAGGCTCAGTATTGGTAGGAGATTGGGAAAATGGGCAGATTTATAAATTAGACCCTGAAAACTATACCGATAATGGGCAGAATATTCGTAGAGTTCGTAGATGCCCTCATTTGGTAACAGATTTCCAAAGACAGTATTTTGAAGAATTACAGATTCAATTCCAACCTGGGGTTGGTTTACAAGGAATAACAACACCCCCTTTAAACTTGGAAACTGAAGGCGCTGATCCACAGGCGATGCTCCGTTGGTCAAATGATGGTGGTTCTACATGGTCAAATGAACATTGGGCTGGTATTGGTAAAGTTGGTAAATACCAAAATCGTATTATTTGGCGCAGATTAGGTCAAGCTAGGGATCGAATTTATGAAGTGGTGGTTACAGATCCAGTAAAAGCGGTCATTATATCTGCCAATTTAAAAGCCTCAGTAGGAGAAAATTGATGGCTACAAATCAAATATGGGGGCCAAGCCAAGATAACCCTTACCCCCAAACAGATTTTCTTGATGAGCAAACCAAAAGACCATCTAGAGCTTGGCAAGTATGGTTTTTAAATCTGCTTAATTTTACTAAAACATCATCTTCAGCAACAACAGGGGGAGCTGTTTTGCCTACAAACCCTGTAGGCTTCATTGAAATGACTGTTAATGGCAGAATTGTTAAAGTTCCTTACTATAACCAATGAATGAAATTGTAGAGTGCTTATCCTCTAGTGCTTTAAGTGCCAATATACAAAAGGTGCAAATAGAACATTTACAGGATGAAATCTTAAAAATGCCTCAATCAGATATTGTTACTGAGCATTTATTTACAGATGGCATTTATGAACGGGTGATTACCATACCCGCTTGGACTGTATTAACAGGGGCGGCTCATAAAACCGACTATAAGATTAGGCTTGAAAAAGGCACTATTGCGGTAAATGTAGGTTCTGAAGTCAAAATTTTGACAGCTCCTTGTGAATTAAATGCTAAAGCTGGAGAGCAAAGGGTTGGAAGGGTTTTTGAAGAAGAAGTAATTTGGAGGGATATTTATGAAAACCCTGATAATTGCCAAGATTTAGAAATTATTGAAAATCGTTTATATGTTGTTCCTGATTGCGGTTTAGGCGAAAATAGAGTTGCTTTACAGATTAAGAGCGCTCAAAATGATTACAGTCTTTTTTTATCGCAAATAGGGATAAATCAAGAGGAAATGGATAAAATAGTAACTATTGAATCCGATATTATAGAAATGCCTGAAAGCTATGCTGTTGAACTTAGGAAATCTAAGATTCATGGATTAGGTATGTTTGCATTAAAAGATTTTGAAATTGATGAAGTAATTTGCGCTGGTAGATTAAATGGTAAAAGAACCCCTGCTGGAAGGTTCATAAACCATTCTTTTGAAAGCAACATTCTTCCTCAATTAGTTGGAAATGACATATATGCAATAGCAACTCGTAAAATTTATGAAAATGAAGAATTATTAGTTGATTACAGAGCATCTATGAGAGTCAATTTTGGTATTAATTTAATGGGGGAGTTACCATGTCAGGATGGGTAGCTGGTGCGGTTGTAGTAGGTTCGGTAGCCAACGGATATTTGCAAGGTCAAGCTGCTAAAAGCGCTGCTCAACAACAAGCAGATGCTGCGGCTAGAGCGCAAGGGCAATTAGTTGCTAGTGGTGATAGAACTGTTGATTTATACAGCCCATACACCTCTAAGGGTATAACTGCCCTTAATAAAATGAGTGACGATCCATATTTTACTCATCAATTTAATAATCAAGATTTAAATGCTGGTTTAGCACCAGGCTATGACTTTAGACTACAACAAGGTCAAAAAGCAAACATGATGGCTAATAATGCAACTGGTGGAGTGGTTGGCGGTAATGCTTTGAAATCATTGCAAGACTACAGCCAAAACTTTGCTTCAGGTGAATATGCCAATGCTTTTAATCAGTATCAAACTCAGCGTGGAAACATTTATTCAAACCTTTCCAATATAGCAAATCTAGGTATGACAGGAACTCAAGGTCAAGGAAATGCGATTATGGGAACTGGAACAAATATTGCAAGTAGTATGTTAGCCGCTGGAAATGCACAAGCCGCTTCTACTATGGCACAAGGTCAAATTTATGGAAATATGGCGCAAAGTGTAATTGGAGCGGCTGGATCAGGAATGAGTGGTTATATGGCTGCCCCTCCTGCTGGAGGTTCTACAGCAAGCAACTTATCTTCATTAAATTATCAAGCCCCACAAATAGGATCATCAGGGTCTAGTGGTTTTGGTATTAGGACATAAGGAATAAATATGCCAGCACTTAGTTCATTATCCGACCCAAGTATTTATCAAAACATCAAGCAAACTGATGCGCTTACGCAAATGAGCGATTTAACTGATCTTGGAAGAAAAAATCTTGCCTTTCAAAAAGAAAGGGAGTTATATAAACCTTCTGTAGCTCAAGCCAAAGCAACATCAGAAACTGCTGTTACTGGAGCAGAAAGCGCAAAAGCAAAACTACAAAAAGATTATTTTGGGATTGCTGCTGATGAGGCTTCTTCTTTAGTAAATGACCCTAGATTGTTAAATATTAACCCTAATGACCCTAAATCAATACAAGCCGCTGGCGATGCTTTTGCTCATGTAACGGATAGAATGACTAAACAAGGAGTTCCTGCTCATTTGTCCCATTCTTTTACAGCGCCTTATTTTCAAATGTTGAATGATCCAAACCAATCAGGAAATGTTCTTCAAAATTTAAAAAATTCAATTCAAGCTAGAGTTGGCGCAAGTGGGCAACAAGCATTACAAACTCCTGCTTATACAACTAATGCTGCTGGTGAAATTATTGGAATTAAATCAGGATCAAATCAAATTGTTTCTCCAACCGAACAAGGACAAGTTCCTGTTCAAGGACAAGCTCCTGTTGCTGGTGGCGCTTCTAGTCAGTTACAGGGTCAATTTACTCCTAAAAAATTAAACCCAACTAGAGCAGAGGCTGGATTTACAACAGCCCCTATTGAAATAGCGTCTAGGGATTTAGCAGATACTATTGCTTTGTCCAAAGGGGCAGAGCCTAGAATTGCTATTTTTCAAAACATTAAAAAACTTGCACCTGAAGCATTTACAAGCACAGGTGGGGCTAGAAAAGAATTGGCTTCAGGTATTGCACAAGCGCTTGGAATGGATGTATATACAGCAGAAAAGACTGCTACAGATGAATTGGCTAAGAATTCAGCAATGCTTACATTAGCTGGCGGTAATACTGATTTGGCTCGTCAAATTGCTGAAACTGCTAACCCTAATAAGAAAATGACTGAAACTGCTATTAAATTAATGGCAGATCAGCTTATTGGTGTTGAAAGAATGAATCAAGCTAAAGCTAAATACTTAGGCAATGTTCAAGATGCTAGCGAATATCAAAAGCGCATGAATATATTTAATCAAATTAATGATTCCCGTATTTTCCAAGAGTCAAATCCTGATGAAATTAGAAAATTAAAAGCCTCAATGTCTTTAGATGAGCAAAGACGCATGGGTGACAAGATTAAATTGGCTAAATCACTTGGATTGATCTAAATATGGGTAATTTCGCTGATTTATGGGAAGCAGAACCAGCCGATAAATTTGGCGGTTTAAATGAAGATATGTCTAGCCGATTAAAGGCTGCTAATGACGCATGGAAAGCTAAAACAGGCAGAGAATTACCTTTAAATAGCGCTACAAGATCAAAAGAAGAAGGCATTAGGTTATGGGGTCAAAGAGGATCTAACCCTAATTTAGTAGCAAAGCCTGGCACAAGTTTGCATGAAAAAGGCATGGCTGCGGATATATCAACAGAAGTTCCTAACGCTTTTTTAGATCAATATGGACTTCATAGACCTTTTGGCTCTAAAGATCCAGTTCATGTTGAGATTAACCCTAAGTCATCTTATGTGGCTAAAGGTCCATCAGTAACAGTTTCAGGCGCTCCTGCAAGCACTAATTTTGCTGATATATGGAATGAAGTAGGCGATGTAGCTCCTACTGAAGTTAAAGAAAAGCAAAAGCCAAGAGGCTTTGTTGAAATTGCTAAGTCAACACAAGAATCAAACAAACCATTGGCAGACCTTGGAAAAGGTATTGCTTCCATTGGGGATGTTGCATTAGGAGTTATTCCTGCTGTTGTTGGTGGTGCTACTTATGCTGGTGCTAGAGCATTTCAAAAGACTCCTGAAGAAGCGCAAACATTGGCGCAAAAAGTATCAGCTCCTTTAGAAAGCCCTATTGGTAAAGCAATGGGTATTACTGAAGATCCAACTTATAAAAATGAAGCTGTGCGTAGGGCTATGGATTCTATTGGTGAATACATTGGAGAAAGCGCTGAAGTAATCTCTCAAAAGACGGGTATTCCCCAGTCTGATGTAGAAAACATGATTAATACTTTATCTTTTACAACTGGAAAAGCATTTTCAGCTACTAAAGGTGCAAGAACTAAATTAAGCCAACAATTTGAAAAATCATTTCCAAAAATGGAAGAAACAGCACCAGCTCCTAAAATGGCTGGAGTCGGGGCTGCCCAAGTTTCTAAAGAAACTGTTTTACAGGATGCAATCAACAAAGCAACTCCTGAGTTAAAACAAGAATTACAAAAATTAAAACCTGAACAAGTAAATGCGCCTGTTCTTGAAAGGCAGTTAGAAGCAGATTCTTTGCCTGTTCCTATTAGTTTATCTGAAGGTCAAGCAACTAGAAGCCCACAATTATTTTCAGAAGAAATGAATAGCAGAGGAAAAAATCCTGAATTAGCCAATAAATATAATCAACAAAATAAACAACTTGTTGAAAATATTGACGCTATTAAAGAAAAAGCATCCCCTGATGTTTATGGAACAAACCATGTCGAAAATGGTCAATCTTTAATTGATTCATATTTGGATCTTGATAAAGCTAGATTGGATGTTATTGATACTAAATATCAGGCTTTAAGAGATGCCGCTGGTGGTCAATTCCCTATTGATGGGGTTGCATTTGCTGAAAATGCGCTAAATTCTTTAAAGAAAAACCTTAAAACAGAGTTTTTGCCTGATTCAATCATGCGACAAGTAAATGCTTTTAAGCGTGGCGAACCCATGACTTTTGAGCAATTTGAAGCCATGAGAACTAACTTGGCTTCTGAAATGCGTAAAGCAGATAGAGCTGGCGATGGTAATGCTGAATTTTCTCTTGGAAAAGTAAGAGAAGCGCTTGAAGATTTGCCTTTAGTAGGTGAAACCAAAGAATTAAAAATATTGGCTGATGATGCAAGATCGGCTGCTAAACAGCGTTTTGATTTAATTGGTAAAGACAAAGCCTATAAAGCTGCTATTAATGGAAAAGTTGCCCCTGATGACTTTATTCAAAAGTTTGTTGTTAATGGCAAAAAAGCTGATATTGATATGATGGTTTCTCATCTAGGTGCAGATTCACAAGCTAGACAAGTAATGGCTGCTGGAATTGTTAATTGGCTTAAATCAAAAGCTGGAATATTGCCTGATGGGTCAGGAAACTTTACTCAAAAAGGATTTAATCAAGCCTTAAATAATGTTGATCCTAAAATTTTAGCTATTGTTGGCCCTGAAGTTAATGCACAATTACAAGCATTAGGTAGAACAGCTAGAAACATTCAAGAAAGACCAGCAGGGGCTTATGTAAGTGAATCCAATACATTTACTGCCGCTCTTGCTGAAAAGGCTAAAACTGGGGTTGAAGTTGGTTTAAATTACACTTTAGGCGGTAATGTGATTCCTGTTGGGTCAATCGCAAGAAGCGCAATTCATAATGTTAGAGAAGCACAAAAAGTAAAAGAATCGCTGAAACCAGGCGCAGGAATCAAACTTAAAGACATAGGCAAGGAATAATCATGGCATCAGTTCTTTTATCCCCATTTGGAATAGGTCAGCAATTTTTTGATGACAATGGAACTCCTTTAGCTGGTGGATTAATTTATACTTATCAAGCTGGATCTTCTACACCATTAGCAACTTATACAACTAATGCTGGAACTATTCCAAACTCTAATCCTATTGTTTTGGATGCTTCAGGTCGAGTTCCTAATGAAATTTGGTTATTTACAGGTTTTTCATATAAGTTTGTTCTTAAAAATGCCGATGATGTATTGATTCAAACTTTAGACAATATTTATCCAATCTTACAAAATGCTCCCGAATCAGCTCCTGCTGTTCCTACAGGGGGAATTATTCTTTGGTCAGGCTCTACAGGATCAGTTCCTGCTGGATGGAATTTATGCGATGGAACAAACGGAACTCCTGATTTACGAAACTCATTTATTGTAGGAGCAGGGTCTACTTATGCTGTCAACGCTACAGGCGGTACAGCCGATGCTATTGTTGTTAGCCATACTCACGCAGCTACTGTAACTGATCCAGGGCATTTACATGGTATTGCCGTTCAAAACTCCAATGCTAGTTATGCTGGTGGCCCAGTAATCCCAGGTTCAGGTTCAAATTACAATACAAATTCATCGGTAACGGGTATTTCTGTAACCAATGCTTCAACTGGTGTAAGTGGCACAAATGCGAATCTTCCCCCATACTACGCATTGGCATATATTCAAAAGACTTAATCATGGACCAATATATTTTTAACATTGCTATTTCGGTAGCTGGTTTTTTAGGTGGATGGACACTCAAAGTGGTATGGGAATCAGTTAAAGACTTACAAATAGCAGATAAAATATTGGTTGAAAAAGTCAATACGATTGAAATTTTGATAGCGGGTAACTATATGTCTAAAATAGATTTTGATAAGATTGCTGCGGCTATTTTTACAAAACTTGATAAGATTGAAGATAAGTTAGACAGAAAGGTAGATAAATGACCTACATCCTATTAGTTCCGATTAGCTTATTGCTAACACTAATAGCGGTCATTTTAGCCCCTGTATTACCCGTCTTTGCCGTACAAAAGGAATGGTGGTTAGACAATCATGCAAAGCGTGGCATAGGCCCTGTATTGCCGTCTTGGTTAAATTGGTTTATGACCCCCGACAATTCATTAGATGGTGATGCTACTTTTGAAAGAATCAATGGAACTGGATATTTTGCTAAAGTTAAGTGGCTGCGGCGCAATCCTTTATATTCTTTTTCGCTTAAATACCTTTCTGACCCTTATGCAGTCGTTGTTAAAGGCGATATTTCAATCAAAGATAACGATAACGCAAAAGCTGGTTGGTGTTTTGTTACTGCTAACGGCTTATTTCAATTCCGTTGGGTTTTCCCAATCGGATTTAGTCGGTGTATCTATTGTAATTTTGGCCATAATATTTTTGCTTTAGCTGACCCTAATGTAAATCCCAAACCAAACCCATACCAAGCTACTTTTGTTTTTTCACCTAGAATATCGGGGTATAGATAATGTTCCCATTAGCCGCTATCTTTGATGTAGGAATGAAACTAGTTGACAAGTTCTTTCCTGACCCCGAACAAAAAGCCAAAGCCCAACTAGAACTGTTGCAAATGCAACAAAATGGGGAACTAGCCCAAATCAATGCCGACATTGCCGAACAGCAAGAGGTGACTAAGCGTTGGCAAGCGGATATGGCTAGTGATTCATGGTTAGCTAATAACATTCGCCCTTTAACCCTTATCTTTATTCTATTTGCGTATTCATTCTTTGCGTTTATGTCCATGTTTGACATAGAAACTAAATCAGCTTATGTAGAACTATTAGGTCAATGGGGGATGTTAGTGATGACAGCTTACTTTGGTGGCCGGTCTTTAGAAAAGATTATGGGCATGAAGGACAGGGCTAAAGTAGCGGAAACTGAAATTAAGAAATGAATATTGAGCAATTAAAGTCTTTAGGTATTGGCCCTGAATGGTTAAAACCATTAAACGATACTTTTAAAAAGTATGATATTAATACTCCAAAGCGCCAAGCATCTTTTATTGGTCAATGTGGTCATGAGTCCAATTCTTTTAAAGTGCTTGAGGAAAACTTAAATTACAGCGCTAAAGGATTGATGGCTACATGGCCTAGCCGATTTCATGATGCTGATATTGCTGAAAAGTTTGAGCGCCAACCTGAAAAGATTGCCAATAAAGTCTATGGCGGTAGAGCTGATTTAGGAAATACTGAGGATGGCGATGGCTGGCGCTTCCATGGGAGAGGCTTAATACAGCTTACAGGGCGCTCCAATTACACAGTATGCGGTTTGGCATTAGGTAAACCTTTTGCAGAATATCCTGAACTTATTTTAGAGCCTGAAAACGCTTGTATGTCTGCTGGTTGGTTTTGGAATAAAAGAGGCTTAAATGCTTTGGCAGACAATGAAGATTGGCTTACTATTACTAAACGGATCAATGGCGGTACTATTGGATTACAAGATCGCATTGATAGAACCCATAAAGCAATGGACATATTAGGAGCATAAAATGATTACAGAAACTAAAAAGCATGAAAAACGGGAAGAAGCCCAAGTAATTAAGCTAAGAAATGCTGTTTATGAAGTTAAACAAGAACTAAAAAAACATGAGAAAGAGCCTATGAACAAGGCTCATCCCATGAAAGGTTAAAGTTTTTTAAATTCCTGTTCCATGTCTTTAAGAGTAAAGATTCGGCTTTTAATCCAAGCTGTCGTCCAAACCTTTAAATATATGGGATTGTGATTAAATACATCAGGGAAAGTTTCAAGAAACTGCCTTTCGCACTCATCTTCAGGAATTATCATTTCTCCTGCAAAAGGGATAGACTCAAATATCATCTAATCCTCGAAACTTTAGCCTTACGCAATACAGCTTCATATTGTTGCTTGGCTTGATCGTCTAGCTTTCGCAAGGGTATATTTTGCCAGTAAGACCATTTATCTAGATATTCCTGTTGTTCTGATGGGGGAATCCAACCATTAAGCCTCCATCTGATTGTAATATCAGTTCCAGCAGTAGTCCAAATATGGGGAGTATTCATATCATTCCTTTCAATATTGGTATCTAGGCATACAAGTCACTTCTACAGGAATATCGGATGTAAATCCATTAATAGCCCTTTTAGTAGTAACTACTACTGCCCTTAAACCAGCACCTTGACATTCAGTTACCCCATTTATTACTTCATTTCTAGTTAATGAGGCTACTTGCTTATCTAATATTAGCTGTTGAACTGGGGCTTGACTATAAACTGTTGGGTTTGAAGAACAAGCTACCATAGCTAAACATACAGAAATCAATAATAATTTTTTCATCACTTACTCCTTAAAATGGTGGATCATCTTCCAAAGTTGCTAAGTTAGGGGATGATTTAGGTTGATCTGTTTTTTCTTCAGGCTCATTTAAATAAGCAAGAATAGAACCTTCTTTCATAGCAAAAATAGGCAAAGACTCAAGTTTTAGCATAAGCCCATGCTTTGTTTCCATTACAATACCAATGGATTGATAACGCTTTTTGGTTTTTCCTTCAGATTCATATTCGGAAACTGCTGCTTTTACAAAGTATTTAATCGCCATTTCTTTTCTCCATTAGGTTTACTTCAACTTGCACTTCATTTAAAAACTGCTTAATTTCTGTTTCCATAAAAAGTATGAACTCAGGATCTCTAGGAATATTGACAATCAATAATTGACTGCGTTCAGGCATACGGGGATCAAATGACACAAAGTCGCACCATTTAGCCCCTGTAACTGCCATTTGTGCTTGCATCTGAATTACATATTTATTAGGCGGTTCATTGGCTCTTATATAAGTCCAATGGGTAACTGAGTTTGGGCATTTTATTTCAATAAGGGCATCAGATCCTACCAACCCATCAGGTGAGCATCCAAAATTAGTAATAGTAGGGTGATCTACAAAAGCAACTTGATCTACAAAATTTCCTGTAGCAACTTCATAAGCAACCCTAGCTTGAGGCTCTGTTGCTGTTCCCCATTCCATTGCAGAGTTAGTATAAGATGGCTCTATGGTCTTTGTAACTCGTTGCAAGGCAAGCTCAATCAGATAGTTAGCTCGACTAGCTGAAGTACCTGATTTTGTCCTAGCTAATATATCAGCTACTCTGCTTGCGGTAACTTTGCCAAGCCTAAGTTGATGCCATTCAGGAGTTCCTTGTTGAATTGCTGAAATTCGATCTTCTGTAGTAAATGTGGTCATTTTCCTGCCTCCATCATTGCATCTGCAACATAATAAGCATCAATGCAAGCATCTGAAATAACATATTCTTCTGTTAATTGTGAAAGAAAAACTTGTAAGGCTTTTGCCGCAAAGTAATCTCGTAAATCCATTCCTTCTTGAACATATTGAATTGGTTTTTCAACTTCTCCTCCAAACCAAGTTGTAGGAAATGCTTTCATTGTGTTAACTCCGCTTTTTTATTGTCTTTGGCATCAGAAATCTTAGCAACTGCTGATTTATTTTTTGAAAGTTGATGGTAAGCGTTACCATAGATTACTTTTAAATCATCCATGTCTTTTGATGTATTGATTGCTTTTACCCAAAGATCCGTTTGATCTGTTAAATCAACTGGATCTTCTTCAGGCAAATCCTCTCCTGAGTAAATATACAGAGCAAGACCATGTAAGGCTATTGCCTTTACTAAACAGCGTTGCATAGCGGTATTTACAGCCATTGCATCAGGGTTTTGAATAGCTTTGTTTTGATTGTTAATGACAGGCATTTGAGCTGTCATGGTTTTGCCAAAAGCCGTTACTGAGCAAAATACCATTAAAGATTCAGAAAAGTAAACAGGATCGCCATAAGTCCAAGTAGCTAAAGGATCTTGTTGCAAAAGCTGATCTACAGCCCAACTCCAAGACAAATAGCTAAATTTACCTTTTTTCTCTATTTTTTCATTTACATTGATTTTTCGTAGTTCTAAAAAATTACTCATTTTAATAACCCTCTCTTACTTTGCGTTTTGCATAAAATTCTTGATAGTCATAAGCCATGCAATACAGTTTGCGACCTAAAGCCTTAAAATCCACTTCAGGTTGGCTTAAAATAGCCTCAACTGCCTCAACATCACTAGCTTTGGCATAAGCAATGGCTTGCTCAAAATTAGTAAAGGTATCGGGGCTAAATTCGGTTTTCATGAGTTCTGTCACTTCAAACTCAAATTCTTCTGAGTCTTGGTCATCGTAGGGTGCTTCATAATAGGCTTCAAGTTTTGACATGATTAAGCTCCATAGGCGAACATTGCGCCCAAAAGAATTCCCATTACGACTACTGCTGTCCATTCAAGTATTGCTGTTTTCATCACTTACTCCTTAAATAATGGTCAATACATCACTTGGTGTTGCAAAAGATTGGCTTGCACCATCCCATAAAACTTTAACTTTGTAATCAGATAAAAAAGGTTTTTCGCAAATACCTTTAGTGACTGTTCCTTCAAGGTCAAATAATTTAACCCTGTTGCCTGTTTGAGGCATAGAACCAAAACTGCATTTACATCCGTTGATTACGCATTTCATCACTTACTCCTTTACTGTTGAACTAGACTCCAATATACACTAAATTAAGGTTTACAACAACTTTATTAATTATTTTTTATAGGTGCTTTCCCTAATACAAATAATTGTATGATGTTTTGCAAATAATGTATGATGGTATAACTTTTAGGGAGAAATACATGAGTCCAATGGATTTATTACGAATTGAGTTCGGTCAGCTTAAAGATTTGGCTGAAAAGTTGGGTTTAAAGCCAAATACTGTTTATTTATGGGGTCAAACAAAGATTCCATTTAAGTATTTAAAGGCTATTGAGGAGCTGACAGATTACAAATTGACTAGAGAACAACTTAGACCTGATCTTTTCAAAAAGGACTAAACATGAACTTTTACCCATTTCATATTGGGGATTACGCAGCTCACACTAGGCATCTTAGTTTTATGGAAGATTTGGCTTATAGAAGGCTAATTGACCAATATTATTTAGATGAAAACCCTCTTAATGGTGAGCCATCCATTATTGCTAGAAGAATTGGAATGTCTGATTTCAGCTCTGATGTTCAATACATTTTGGAAACATTTTTTGAAAAATATGGAGATTTATGGATTTCTAAGCGCTGTGATGATGAAATTGCTAAATATCGTCTGAAAGCAGACTCGGCTCGGAACGCAAACAGAATCAAATCAGAGAAGTTATCAGCTCTGAAATCAGAACTGAAATCAGCACCGAATCAGCTCCTAACCAAGAACCAAGAACCATTAACCAATAACCATATAAAAACAATACAAGCACCTGAAGGTGTATCAATCGAAATTTGGAATGATTTTGTTTTGCAAAGAAAAAAAGCTAGAGCTGTAGTTTCTGAAAATGTCATAAAAACTATTTCTAAAGAGGCTCAAAAAGCTGGATGGTCTTTAGAGCAAGCATTAGCTGAATGTTCCGCTAGGGGATGGAGAGGATTTAAAGCGGAATGGGTTAAGGAAAAACAGACTAATGCAGAAAGAACTTCTACAGTTTTACAAGGATTAACTCGTGGATTGATTGGCGGAGGGAATGATGTTGGCTTACTTGGAAAGTGACTTTACAAATGCCGATAACGGCATGGATTATGTATTTGGCAAGATGGGAGCTATCTATGGCGCTACCTTTACAAGACATTGGGATGGTGTTGATTTGGGATTAGTTCGCCAAACATGGAAAGAAATGCTTGGTATTTATGCAACATACAAACCAACACTAGATTTTGCTTTGAACTCCATGAATAAGTCTTTTGTGCCATCTGCCATTGAATTTAAGGATTTATGTTCTCAAGCTGGCAGGATTCCTGTAAAGCCTGAAGCAACCCTCACTCATCAAAAGACACAAGCTGAAATAGAGGCTGGAGCAAAGATGAGGGAAGAAGCGATGGCAAAGATCAAGGAATTTACTAGGAAAGTGATGAAATGAAATTTATTGAATTATTTGCTGGAATTGGTGGTTTTAGGCTTGGTCTTGAAAAAGCGGGTCATGAGTGCGTTTGGTCAAATGAAATAGAAGATAAAGCAAGGAGAATTTATGAACATAACTTTAAAGACAAACCCGACCCAAGAGATATCAGAATCATTCAACCTGATGAAATCCCACAAGCCGATTTACTCGTTGGAGGATTTCCATGTGCAACTTTTTCAGTTGCTGGAAGAAGAACAGGATTCGGAACAGAAGATACACGAGGCACTCTCTTTTTTGAAATCTGTAGAATCCTCGCTGGTAAAAGAATCCCATATTTTTTCCTTGAAAATGTTAAAGGACTCCTCAACCATGACGGAGGAAGAACCTTTGCAGTCATCCTTTCCAGCTTGGATGAATTGGGGTATGACTGCCAATGGGAATGTCTTAACAGCAAGAATTTTGGAGTCCCACAGAATCGGGAAAGAGTGTTTATTGTCGGGCATCTTAGAGGAAAACCCCCTCCCAAAGTATTTCCTGTCGGAAGGTGCTTTGCAGAGGATGGTGGAGAGAACCAAGAAACACAAGGAAAAAGGAAACGGATTCGGACAAGTTATTTACCAACGATTGACGGACACTATTACAAAGGCGGGGGAACAAGAGCCGTTATTGATGAAGGGGATCAATACAAGTCAGATGGATTTGTTCGGGCAACTCAATGGAGAAGAACCCATTTCAGGGATATAAAAGGTGCTTATGCTCCAACTTTGACTGCAAATATGGGAACAGGTGGAAATAATGTCCCATATATCGGATCTGAAGTTAGAGCTGTATTAACTCCTGATCGCAAAGAAAAAAGACAAAATGGCAGGCAAATTAAAAATCATAATGAAGTAGCTTTTACAGTTACAGCACAAGATAGGCATGGGGTAATTGTTGGGTCAACTTTAAGAAAATTAACCCCATTAGAGTGTGAAAGACTCCAATCATTGCCTGATAACTGGACTAAATGGTATGCAGATGGATCTTTGGTTGGCGATGCTCAAAGATATGAGCGTTGCGGTAGAGCTGTAACTGTCAATGTAATTTATGAAATTGCTAAAAGGTTGCCATTATGAAAGATTGGAGTTTTAAAGAAGGGTTTGCTAGTAAATTTGATTCTCATGTTCGGGAACAGTTGCCTTGGTATGAATTGGTTACTGAGTCTGTTTCTTATATAACAAGAAACTATTTACCTAAAAATGGTCTTGTGTATGACATTGGTTGCTCAACTGGAAACATGACATTGGCACTAAAAGATTTAATAAATGAAAGAAATGCCAAGATTATTGCTTTAGATGAAAGTGATGAAATGTGCGAGGCTTATAAATTTAATACCAAGCATTGCTATGAAGTTCAATCTTGTGATGCGATGCAACATCAATATCAATCGTTTGATGTAGCCATTTTGATGCTTACAACTATGTTTTTTCCTGTTATTGGTCAAGAAGCGTTTATTGAGAGATTGTATCAAAAAATGAATAAAGGTGGAGCAATCATCGTAGTTGATAAGGTTTGTGATGAAGAAGGGTATTTTTCAACAGTCATGAAGCGCTTAACAATGTATTGGAAACTTAAAAATGGCGCTAAACCTGAAGATATTTTAAATAAAGAATTAAGCCTTTCAGGAATACAAAGACCCATAAAAATGCCTTTAAATGCAAAACAATTTTTTCAGCTTGGTGAATTCAAGGGATGGGTAATTGAAAAATGAAGCAAAACATTGCCATCAATGCGCTGTTCGCCAACTTATTATGTGGCGCAGGATTTGGGGTTTAAAGGCTTTTAGGGAATATATGCACAAGCATAAGGAAAAGCTAGGTTGGGAGTTGTTAAGGGATTTTGAAGATCAATGGTTAAAAGGAAATAAAGCTGATGAAAAAGGAGAATGGAAATGAGTCTTGATAAATTAAATGAAGATCGGGTAGAAAAAGCATTAATTTACCTTTCCGATACAGATAAATCTCATGCAGATCTAGGTGGTGAAGTTAAAAGGCTTGAGGAAGGCATTAAACAGGCTCAGGCGCATGAATTTTTACTTTCTGATGGCACAGTAGCCGAAAGGGAAGCAAAAGCCAAGGCAAGCCTTAAATACAATCAGGCGGTTTTAGAGCATATTCAGGCTTTTAAAGACTTTAAGCTAATTGACAATGAGCGTAATCATGAAATTCGGATCATTGATATTTGGCGCACTTTATCCAGTAATCGCAGACAAGGATCAATATGAACAATGAACCAGTAGCGTATGTAAACAGTATGTGCAATGACTACATCAATTGGAAGGCAGACCCTATGAGTATTGATGGTCAGCCACTCTACACCCATCTAGCAAAAGAACTACACCTATCACTTCAAAAAAATAAAGAAACAGGTGAACTACTAGCTGTTACTTATACAGATGATGAGCATAGGATTGTGGAAGTGTTATGGAAAAAACCACCAGCAAAGACTTTAACAGACGAGGAAATAAGAGAATTTATAACTGTGTTTCCTATTATCTTTACTCCAATGGATTTGCTTGGGTTTGCTAGAGCAATACTAAGAAAGGTACAAGAGGGATGAAAGACGAAAAAGGTAGACCAATGACTTACTGGGGCGGTCTTGAACCAACAGACCCATACGAAAAGGGTTTTATTGACGGCATGGCAAAGCAAAGGGATTCAAGAGTGCAACAGATGGTAGAAGGCTATGCTCAAATGCGTGAACTAACAGATGAGGAAATGAAAGACCTTATTCAAGAATATTGGGGCGATGTGCATATTGTTGATCCTGACGGATATTTGCATGAAATTGCATTTATTAAAGCAATACTAAGAAAGGCTAATGAGAAATGAGTGGAATAGACATGATTAGCTACGACATTGCTTTTGCATTGGGTTATTTTTGTCATGTGTTTGTAAGTTATGTACTAAGAAAGGCACAGAAAAATGATTGAATTTATACAAAACAATACTGGTTGGTTTTCTATTTTGGCAATAATTATTACTCTTGTTATGGGTTTAATTGGCTTTTCAACGAATGTTAGTGAAGCCAAAAGAAAGGAGCAAGAGAAATGAACGCTACTGAACTGGCTGATGCTTTAGATAATGATTATGCTGATATATTCAGAAAAGATGCCGCTATCATGTTACGACAACAACAAGAAGAAATAGAAAACTTGAAGCGTATCAATAAGCATGAGCATATTGTTGTTGAAAATGCTTTAAATGAAGTTGAGTCTTTAAAAGATAAATTAATGCTTAAAACTAAAGTCCTTGAAATGGTACAGGGATGGGTAAATGATCGGTAATAGCGGTCAATCCTATTCTGAAAGGGTAAAAACCATTAAAAATGATGGCGAGTATCTTTTTGAACAGTTTTGCAATTTAAATCATTGTGAATTTCAAAGGATTGGTTTTGATGAGCATGAGAATAATGTCCCTAATTACTGGAGATTAAGCAATTTACTTAGAAATTTGCCTGATTATGTCCTTAATGCTAAAGGAAAGACTTTTGTAGTGGCGGTCAAAGGTACGGATAACTTTAAGAAAAAAGAGTTTGATTTGCTTCCTAGCATGGTAGAAACTTACGGCTCTGAGGAAGCGCCTTTGATTTATGCTTTTTGCTTTAAGGAAAACAGCTTTCCTATATGGGTTAAGCCTAATAAGTTAGTGGATCTTTACAAAGAATCAGAAGATCAGCAATGGCATGATGGAGTTGTATATAGAAACTTAAATATAAGGAAAAAAGATGACAGACTTCAGCTCGCAGTTCTTGATAGCCAAAAGGCTTATAGAGGATTACTATAAAGCCATGACTTTAAAGGATAAATCCCTTGCTAGTCAAATTGCCAATGAGCTTGTAGAAGCCTCTTTAAAGCTAGAAGATATAGCTAATGGCAACTAAAGAAGAAAAGAATGTTTATCTTAAACTTTCCCGTATTGGGTGTATTTTATGCAGACAGATAGATATTAGGAATTTAGATGATTCACCCGTTGAAATGCACCATTGCAGGCGATTTGGCATGCCAAGACACCTCAGTCCCGTTATCCCTTTGTGCGCAGAGCATCACCGACTTGGAGATACCAGTATTCACCTCGCTGGGGCTAAAAAGTTCACTTCTTATTGGGGGTATTCACAAGAGGATCTCATTGATAAAGTTAGAGAATTATTAGATGAGTAAGTATGCAAAAAAGGTTGATGTAAATCAATCTGAGATTATTAAAGTATTTAAACAGTTAGGTTGCTCAGTATTTGACTGTAGTAGGGTTGCTGGTGGGTTTCCTGATCTGATGTTAGGAAAAAATCACAAAACTGTATTAGTGGAAATTAAATCATCAGAAAAGGCTTCATACACTCCAGCTCAAGAATTATTTATGCTTAACTGGAGAGGCTCAACTGTTGTTAGAATTAATGATATTGATGGTGCAATTCGTTTAGTGAAACTTCTTGACAATGCTAATCAATGAGGCAAAATATAGGCTCAAACCCCATTTCTTAGGAGAATAAACATGGGAATAATGGATTCTATGAAGGGTATTCCTTCAGTTACTGGTGCTAAACTCCCTGCTGGTGCAACTTCTTCAGATAAAACTGGTGAACGCATGGAGCGCAAAGATGGCGGTGTAGCTATGGGAATGGCTGATTCTACTGGTAAAGACAAACTGTTCAATACAGGTAAAACATCAGGCACTTGCTATACTCATAAGCGTGGCTGTTAAATAAGCGAAATGCCCTAGCGTGAAGGTCTAGGGCATCTCTAACCAAATAGTAATCGGAGAACTAAATGGCTGTTGTAAATTCTAAAGATGCTTGCATTGTTTGTATATATTTCTTGAATACAGATAATGATTTTATTGGATCTTGTAGAAGATTTCCCCTCTACCAAAACCGACATAGTTCGGAATGGTGTGGGGAATTTGCTATTGTTCCTCCAAATCCAGTATTTGAAGCATTAGTGCAAGATATTGAAATTACTGCTGAATTTGCCAAAGAAAAGCGTAAAAAAGTGATTCAAGAAGCTGGAAAGGTAGAACCTAAACCTAAAGGCAGACCTAAAAAGGTGGTGGCATGAACCTTAAACCATTACAAGACCGAATCGTAATCAAACCTGATACTAGAGAGCTTAGTTCCATTATCTTTATTGATAACAAAGAAGTCGATAATATGGGAACTGTCATTGCGGTAGGGCCAGGCAAGGTTAAAAATGGTCGTAGGGAAGAAATGCCTGTTGAAGTAGGTGCTAGGGTTAGATTTGGCACTATGAACAACGATAAAGGGGAGGAATACCTCAAATTCCCTGAATACTTTGAAAATGGTCATCGATACCTTATTCTTTCTTGGCAAGATATTTGCTTTATGGAGGATGCAAATGTTTAATTGGCTTAAAAAATTATGGGATTGGGCTACATTAGCTGAAATTAGTAAAAAACTAGATGAAGCAGAGGTTAGATTAAGACTAGAAGCGCAAAAACCCAAGAAAAGACCAAGACTGTATAAACAAGCAGTAGTCGTAACTAAAGGCGAGCTGCCAAAATCAATTAAAAAACCATCTATAAAAGGAAAAGCTAAGTGATTACCCTTAAAGAACTATCTATCCAAGAAGTAGAATTTATGATTGGCGCTCTATCTAAGGGTGAATACAGTCTAGTAGCCCCATTAATAGATAAGATTAAAGTTCAAGCTATTCCACAAGCTCATGCCATCATGCAAGAACAAGCTGATGCAAAAGCTCAAGAATTGGTAGAGAATACAGAAAAGATCTCTGAATAATAAAAATGCCTCAGATAATGCAAACTTCTGTTACTGAACAACCTTTGACAAGTCAAGGAACTAATCCTGTAGGTAGACCTTCCTCCTATGATCCTTCTTATTGTCAGAGAGCGATTGAACTGGGAACTAAGGGTAAATCCTTAGAACAGATTTCAGGCGCATTGGGAATTACTTACAGAACCTTATGCCGATGGAAAGACGAATATGAAGATTTTTGTCATGCCTTGGAAGAAGCGAAGGTAAGAGAGATGATTTGGTGGGAGGATCATGCTCAAAGTTACCTTGTAGAACATAAGGATGGGGAAAAGTTAAATGTTGGTTTGTGGTCTAGATCAATGGCGGCTCGATTCCCTAAAAAGTATTCAGAGCGCATTAGACAAGAGATAACTGGAGCAGAAGGCGCTCCATTGCTCAAGAGCGTGGAAATCATGTTTATTGATGCAGAACCAACAAATGCCTTAGAGTTTGATGGAAACAAGTCAAAAGATTAAGGATGCCATTTCTAGGATTAAGTTTCCTAAGAAATTTGAGGCACTTTTTAAGCCTGAAAACACCCGATATAGAATATTCTATGGTGGGCGAGGAGGAGCTAAGTCTTGGTGCTTTGCTAGAGCATTACTAGCTAAAGGCACAAAAGAACCTATGCGTATTCTCTGCGCTAGGGAGTTTATGACCTCTATGAAAGATTCTGTTCATAAGCTATTAACAGATCAAATCTATGAATTAGGTATGGAAACCTTCTATGAGATCACTCAAAGCACTATTAGAGGGGTCAATGGAACGGAGTTTATCTTTGCTGGAATCAAGAACAATACCAACAACATTAAGTCTATTGAAGGCATTGATGTATGTTGGGTAGAAGAAGCCCAAAGCGTATCGGCTAATAGCTGGAATGTGCTAATTCCTACCATTCGTAAAGAAAACTCAGAGATTTGGGTTAGTTTTAACCCTGAATTACCTACTGATGACACTTGGAAGCGCTTTGTAGAGAATCCTCCAACCAGTTCAGTAGTTGTAAAAGTAAACTGGTCAGACAATCCTTGGTTTCCTGAAACATTGAACATGGAGCGTTTATCCCTTAAATCTAGGGATATGAGTGCTTATAACAATGTATGGGAAGGTGGAACAAGAAATACTATTGATGGCGCTATCTTCTCTAAAGAAATGGAAATGGCAGAGCTTGATGGTCGTATTACAACTGTTCCTTATGACTCTACAAAGCCTGTTCATGCCATATTTGATTTAGGTTGGGCTGATAACACAGCTTGTTGGATCATTCAATTTGTAGGGTTTGAGATCAGAGTATTGCGTTATTTTGAGGATAGTCAAAAGACCATCCAGCATTATTTAGCTTTAATGCAAAACTTTGGTTATATGTATGACACCATTTGGCTTCCCCATGATGCCGCCGCTAAATCGCTAGGAACAGGGAAATCCATCGAGGAAATAGTCAGGGGAACAGGCATGAAGGTACAAATGCTTGGTAGAGTTCCTGTCGTTGATTCAATTAATGCTGCTAGGACTATATTCAATCGCTGTTATTTTGATAGAAAAAATACAGAAGAAGGTTTAAACTGCCTGAGACATTATCGCTATGATGTAGATATAAATGGAACTTTTAGTCAAAAACCACTCCATGATATTTACAGTCATGGTGCAGATGCTTGGCGATACATCGGATTAATGGTAAATGAGCCTAAGAAAAGGCAACCAGTTAAACAAAATTATGCCTTGGGTGGCAGTTGGATGGGATAGATATGGCAGATTATCAAGATTCAAGCGAAGATACTAGAATCAATGATGCAAAGAAGTTTTTAAATCTTTGTAATGATGTTGATTCCAATAATAGGGCTGAGGCTTTAGATGATGTTCGCTTTTGTGCTGGCGATCAATGGCCTGTAGATGTGCAAAATAGCCGAGTGCTTGAATCTAGACCTTGCTTGACGATTAATAAGGTAGATGCTTATGTTCGTCAAATTTGTAATCAAATCCGTCAACAAAGACCTAGAATTAAAGTTCAAGGTATGAATAATGAAGCTGATGCTAAGTTAGCTGACATTTTAAGTGGTGTTTGCCGTCATATTGAGTATCAATCCTCTGCTGATGTAGCCTACGATCAAGCCTCAGAATATGCCGTTAAGATGGGTTGGGGTTACTTTAGAGTGACTACAGACTATATTTCTCCTGATTCGTTTGAGCAAGAAATCTACATTAGACCGATTGATAATCCATTTACAGTCTATTTTGACCCTAATTCACAGCTTCCCGATGGTTCAGATGCAGAGCGTTGCCTCATCACTACTGTTGTAAGCAAAAAGACTTTTAGAGCAATGTACCCTGACAAGGAAGATGGTCAAGGATTTACAAGTCGTGGAACTGGTGATTCAGACTCAGAATGGGTTACTAAAGAGGATGTTCGGATTGCTGAATACTTTTATACAGTTAGAGCCCCTGCTAAATTAGTCCTTTTATCTGATGGAACTAGCGTATATGAAGAAGAATTGCCTGATGCTCAAGTCTTAGAGGATGCAGGGATTGAGATCATTGAAAAGCGTGATACCTATAAAAAACAGATTAAATGGTGCAAACTTACAGCAATGGAAATCCTTGAGGAAAGGGATTGGGCTGGTAAATATATCCCTGTAATCCCTGTTTATGGTCAAACAGCCGTAATTGATGGCAAACATAAGAAGTTTGGCTTAGTTCGTATGGCTAAAGATCCACAACGGATGTATAACTATTGGACTACAGCGCTAACAGAATCCGTTGCATTAGCACCTAAAGCTAAATGGGTTATGGCTGAAGGTCAAGATGAAGGACATGAGAATGAGTGGGCGCAAGCTAATATCAAAGCAATGCCTGTTTTGCGTTATAAACAGACTGATACAGAGGGTAGAGAAGCCCCTGCTCCACAGCGTTTACAGCCTGAACCTCCTCCTGCTGGCATTGTTACAGCCACTCAAGGAATGTCAAATGACTTAATGACTGTCGTTGGTATCTATGATCCTAGTATGTTGCCTCAAGGTAATATGTCAGGAAAAGCAATCGCTGGACAGCAACAACAAGTTGATATGGTGAACTTTCACTATTATGACAATTTAACCCGTTCTATTGCCCTATGTGGTCGCATTATTCTTGATTTGATCCCTAAGATTTACGATACAGAGCGAGTAATGCGGATCATTGGCGCTGATGAAAAGCCTGAGATTATTACCCTAAATCAACGGGTTACTACTGAAGATGGGGTAGAAAAGATCCTTAATGATGTATCTGTAGGTCGATATGATGTGGTGATGGATACAGGTCCAGGCTTTGCTACTAAGCGTGGTGAAGCTGTAGAGGCGATGATGACATTATTAGCGGCTGATCCGACTTTAATGCAGACGGCTGGTGATTTAATCTTCCGTAATATGGACTTCCCTGGTGCGGATATTATTGCGGATCGAATGGCGGCTTCCAATCCATTAGCCCAAATTGATGAGAAATCTGACATTCCTCCACAAGTGCAGATGCAGTTGGCTCAAGCTAAACAGATGATTCAGCAAATGCAACAAGAAAACTCTGCCCTTAAGATGGATATTCAGTATGGCGCTACTGTTGCTGAAACCAAAGAAAGAGCATCTACAGCTCGTAAATTGATGGATGTGACTGCTAGAGCGCACAATACAGAAACAATGGCAGAAGTTAAGGTTAATGACCAAAACACCCGCTCCATTACAAGTCAGAATAAGACTGAAATTGATGCGATTGTGAAAATGCTTATTGCCAATTTAGATACTTCATCTATTAAAGCGGAGTTGGATCGTAGAAATGAGGAACAATATGCTTTCGCTATGCAAGCCCAACAAGATATAGATCAAGGTCAAAATCCATTAATGCAACCTCCTCAACAGCCTATGCCAGTTCAACAGCCTATGGAGCAAGCTCAACCACAACCCCCAATGCAAGGAATGTAATCATGGCAATAGAAACTGTTACCTCAGAAAATCGTGAAGAATACATGGAAAAGAAACTAGCTGAGAAAGCTGGCAAAAGACCAATGGAAGAAAAAAAGGATGACCAGTTCGATAGAATTAAAAAGCATCCTAAATATGCAATGCTAAAGATCAAACTTGGCAAAAAAGGCGCTATGGATGCCTTGTTAAAAGAATTAAATGATAAGCAATAATATTGTTAAAAACAGTATTTAGTGGTACAAAAGAATTGTTTTAAACCTACCATTGGGATCAATGGGTTAAATCTTGAGGAATACTCATGGCTGAAGTGCAAGAAGCAAAACAGGCTAGTAATGTAGTAACTAGCGAAAATTTAACCGAATGGAATATGAATCGCCTTGGTTTAGCTGGCGAAGATTCTCCTATTGAGGCTGATGAAGTAGAGGAAACTCCTGAATCAGAGCCAAGAGAAGATGACGAACAGAGTGAACAAGGGTCAGAACCTGAAGGTAAAGCAACAGATGAACGGAAACAAAATCCTAAACTCGAAAAGCGGTTTTCAGAACTAACTAAAGCTAGGAAACAAGCAGAAGAAAATGCTGCTAAAACCAAAGCTGATAATGAAGTGCTGGAAGCAAGACTTAGGGAATATGAAGATCGGCAACCTTTACAGCCTAAAGCTGATGAAAGCCCGATTGGAGAAGAACCTAAAGCAAGCCAGTTTGATGATGCTTTTGAATATGCAAAGGCATTAGCACAATGGTCAGCAGAGAAAGCGTTGTATGACAGGGATCAACAAGATGCCAATCGCAAAGTTGAGGAAGATCGGAACAAGCTATTAAAAACTTGGTCTGAGAAACTTGAAAAAGCGAAACCAAATCTAGTTGATTTTGACGATATAGTGAATTCAACCCAAGTCGTTGTAAGCAACGAAGTGCGTGATGCCATTATTGAATCCGATGTTGGCCCTGAGATTCTTTACCATTTAGCTAGTCTAGATGGCGAAGAAGCTGAGAAGTTCCAAGCATTGCCTATGTCAAAAGCGCTTAGAGAAATTGGGAAATTGGAGGCTCGTTTTGAAAGGCAAGAAATTGCTGAAGAAACTGCCGTTAGAAGTAAACCTGTTGCTCAGAAGTCTAAAGCGCCTGCTCCTCTTAGCCCTATTAAAGCTACTGGAAGCGCAATGGAAAATCCTATTGGCTCAGATGGTGAGTTTCATGGGTCATTCCAAGCGTGGAAAGCGGCTCGAAAAGCAGGGAAGATCAGGTAAAAACTAATTCTTTTAAGGAAAAGAAAAAATGAGCAATACTTTATTAACCATTAGCAAGATCACCAACGAAGCGTTGATGGTCTTGGAAAACGAACTAACATTCACTTCAGAAGTAGATCGTAACTATGATGACCAGTTTGCTGTAGTCGGTGCAAAGATTGGTAACACAGTCAATGTCCGTAGACCTGGTCGTTTCATCGGTACAACTGGTCCTGCATTGAATGTTGAAGATTTCAACGAAACTTCAGTTCCTGTAACCCTTTCAACTCAGTTCCATGTGGACACACAATTCACAACTCAAGACTTAGCTTTGTCTTTGGATATGTTCTCTGATCGTGTTTTGAAGCCAGCAGTTGCCGCTATTGCCAACAAAATCGACTTAGATGGTTTGACAATGGCTAAAAATGCTACTTACAACACAGTAGGAACAGCAGGAACTCCTCCAACAGGCTTGATTACCTTCTTGAACGCTGGTGCTTACCTTGATTCTGAAGGCGCTCCTCGTGATGGTCGTAGATCAGTCATTATTGATCCATTCTCAAGCGCTACTATTGTAGATAGCTTGAAAGGTCTATTTGTGCCACAAGAAGCGATTTCTACTCAATATCGTAAAGGTTTGATGGGTCGTGATTCTGCTGGTATGAACTGGAAGATGGATCAAAACATTGTGAACCAAACTTACGGCTCATTTGCTGGAACAGCTACAGTCAATGTGACTACAGCTACTGGCTTCTTGACTTCAGGTTGGGCTTCCTCTGCTAATATCGCTGTGATTGCTAGTGGTGCTGTTAGCTTAAACCAAGGTGATACATTTACTATCGCTGGTGTTTTCGCTGTCAACCCACAAAATCGTCAGTCTTATGGCAAGTTGCGTAATTTCGTAGTTAATACTGCTGTTAGCGGTACTGATGCGACTATTACTGTCAATGTTTCTCCTGCTCCTATTTCTGCTGGTCAGTTCCAAAACATCAGCGTAACAAGTTCAGGCGCACAAGCTGTAGCCTTTTTTAACAAAACTGGTGTAACTAGCCCACAAAACATCCTCATGCACAAAAATGCGTTTACTCTCGCAGTAGCCGATCTTGAATTGCCTGAAGGTGTACATTTTGCTGGTCGTGCCTCCGATAAAGAAATTGGTCTGTCAATGCGTGTAGTTCGTCAATACACTATTAACAATGACTCGATTCCTACTCGCTTGGATGTTCTATATGGTTGGGCCCCACTCTATCCTGAGTTGGCTTGCCGTATTGCATCTTAATTTATAGACTAAGAAAGGAACTTAATCATGTCTAATCCAGGACCAGCATCAACAATTACCCCTGTATATTTACTAAACGGCAATGCTGCCGATGGTGTTTTACTAGGTATTTCAGGCGGTAAAATTAGTTTTTATGGCGAAACTCCAGTTGTGCAAGCTGCTGCAATTACTACTATTGCAACAAACGCAACAGGCACAGCGATTTCTACAGCAGTTAATAGCATCATTACTGCATTGCAGAATATCGGTGTAACAGCCTAATAATGTTGTAAAACGAAGCCCATCCTCAAAAGGGGTGGGCTTTTTTCTTTGTGAAGGAAAGAAAAGTGCATATAACCATAGCAATTCCAGCCTATACAGGCTCAGTTTATATGGCAACTATGAGATCTTTAATCAATGATCTTGTAATGCTTGTATCTAGAGGCGATACATTTACCCTAGTTGATGATATTGGAAGCGCATATATAGCGGATTGCCGAGGCGCAATAGCCTCAAATTTCCTTAAAACAGAATCTGATTGTCTTGTTTTTGTTGATTCTGATGTTGCCTGGGAAAAAGGCGCTCTTTTAAGGCTTGTAGATCATAAAGTTGATCTAGTTGGCGGTATTTACCCTTATCGCATAGATGACTTAGGTTTTCCTATTAAATATTTAGATAAACCTCAATTATGGGCAGATCCTGAAACCAAACTTTTAGAAGTAGCTGCCATTCCAACAGGATTTATGAAGATTAGTCGTAATTGTTTAGAGAAATTGGCAGAAGCCTATCCTGAACAATACTTCCATGATGGAGCTAAAGATAATTTGTTTTATGACTTTTTTGCCCATATTGCTGAAGGTGATAAGAAATATGGTGAGGACTATTCATTTTGTTTTAGATGGAGCAAAATAGGCGGTAAAGTTTGGTGCGATCCTGAAATTAAAATGGGTCATACAGGAAATAAAACCTTTGTCGGTCATTTCGGTGATTGGCTGAGAAATCGTTAATCTTTTATTGAATATTTATTAAAAAATAGGATAATAAGAGCGTAGTATTCAACCCCTTTGCAAAGGAAATAACATGACTTCAAATACTAAAGCTACTGGTGTAGCTTACGCAGATCCACTCTTAGACAGCATTACCCTATCAACTGGTTTAGTTCAGATTCTTGCTCTTGACATTGCTATTACAGACAATGTAACCACTACAACAACTCCTGCAAACAGCCTAGCCGTTACTTCTAACGCTACTGGAACTGGCAAATTGTGGATGTCTGATGGTTCTAAATGGCAACAATTAGCTACTATTTAAGGATAAATTATGTCTAATACTATTGTTTTGCGTTTAGCAGGACAAACTACTGCTTTAACTGTAATAGAAACAGCTCATACTGCTGTAACTGTTTCGGCTGTAGGCGGTAGCGTTCTTAGTAACTATGCTTCCTTCTTAAATACTGGTGCAACTAGAGTTGCTATTGAAATTTCACCAGTTGGAGTAACGGCTACAGTAGCTTCTATTGGCGCTGATGGTGCGACAGGATCGTTTATATTGCCAGCATCTATGGTTCAGCCTATTGTTTTGGCTGTTCCTGCTAATACTTTCCAAGTATCCGCTATTGGATCGGCGGCAGGGCCTGCACTTGTATATATAACACCAGTTAGCGATCAGTCTTAAAACTTGATCTAGAAGGATGATTTATGACTAATCCAGCAGATTCATCTGTTCAGAATTTGTTGCCTGTTCAGGCTTATTTTGATGCTCAAAATAATTTTGTAACCTTTATTGGTCAGAATCAGCCGTTTTATGCAACGGCAAATCCTTTTCAATCAGGTTTACATATAACAAATAGCACGATTGATAGTTCAACTATTGGAGCAACTACCCCTTCTACAGGGGTTTTTACTAATATAGCGACTACAACGGGTACTGTTTCAACTCAACCTATCGGTGCTACTGACATTGTTAACTTGTTGGCATTACAGTCGTATGCCGCTGGAATTAGTTGGAAGCAACCTTGTGCTGTAGGTACTTTAGCAAACATTACTTTATCAGGCTTGCAAACCATTGATGGTTATGTAACTTTAGTTGGTGATCGAGTATTGGTTAAAAACCAAACATTGCCTGCTAATAATGGTATTTACCTAGCATCTGCTACTGCATGGACAAGATCACTAGACGCTAATATTTGGGATGAGTTAATTTGCGCTATTTCCTTTATTGAATATGGTACTCAAGCTGGTGGTGCATGGTTTTGCACAGCTCAAGCTGGTGGAACATTAGGAGTAACTGCCCTTAATTGGTCGCAATTTACAACTTCTGCTACCTATTCTGCTGGTACGGGTTTATCCCTAACAGGTACAGTATTTAGCATTACCCCAGTAGGAACAGCCTCTACTTATGGTTCAGGTAGTTCCGTTCCTGTATTTACTACTAATGCAAGCGGTCAAGTAACTGCTGTAACTAATACCAGTATTGCTATTGGTGCGACTCAAATTACTAGCGGAACAATAGATTCTGCTCGTTTAAGCGGTTCTTATACTGGAATTACTGGTTTAGGAACTCTTGGTGGTTTAACTGTAACCAACCCTATTGCTGGTTCTATTACAGGAAATGCTGCTACTGCTACAACAGCAGGATCAGCTACATTAGCGACTACAGCTACTAATATTGCTGGCGGTTTATCAGGCTCAGTTCCTTACCAAACAGCATCAGGGGCAACTTCCTTGCTTGCTAAAGGAGCTGATGGTCAGATCCTATCTTTAGCTTTAGGAATTCCATCTTGGATTAATAATCAAACTGGTACTGTTACTTCAGTAAGCGGTACAGGGACAGTTTCAGGAATTAGTCTTAGCGGTACAGTCACTTCTACTGGAAGTCTTACCTTGGGCGGTACATTGGATTTATCCGCACCCCCCGCTATTGGTGGTACTACTGCAAACTCCATTACTGGTACAACCATTACTGCAAATACTAAATTTGTAGGCCCTTATTTTGATGCTGTAGGTTCAGGCGGTGGGGCATTAAGAACTGCTAGTGGAACTGTTTGTTTCCAATGGGGTGCTGGCGGTTCTCCAAATTGCACAGTAGATACTTCTATTAATATTAATGGGGCAAATGCACAAGTAGATATTAGCCCTACTGGTACGGGTCATGTTCATTTAAATCCATCGGGTACAGGGTCAGTAGAAATTAAACCTACCAATGCTGGAACAATGGACAATCTAGTAATCGGTGGAACAACCCCTTTAGCTGGAACATTTACTACAGCAAGAATCAATAGCACACTTTCATTAGCGGGTTCAACTGGAACTAGCGGTTATGTAGTGACTTCTAATGGGGCTTCTGCTCCTACTTGGCAAGCCCTTCCCGCTACAGGATTAGGTATTGTTGACGATACAACTACTAATGCAACCCGTTATGTCACCTTTACAAGTGCTACAAGCGGAAACATTACTACTGAAAATGTCAGTTCTACTAAATTGCAATACAACCCATCAACGGGTACTTTATCCGCTACTAAGTACCTTGGGGACGGTTCTTCATTAACTGGCATTGTTTCAGGTGCATCTATTAGTAACGATACAACTACTGCAACTAATCTTTATCCATTGTTTGCAACTGTTACTACTGGAGTTCCAACAACTGTATACACAAGCAATGCAAAGTATTTATATAAACCTTCTACTGGTGAACTACAAGCTAGTGCTTTAGTAGCAACGAATGGAATCGTAGTAAACGCAACTACCCTTGTTTCAAGCTATACGATTGCATCGGGTCAAAGTGCTAATTCTGTTGGCGGTACAAGTGGGTTTACTATCCCAATCGGTCTAGCAGTTACAGTTAGTTCAGGTAGCCGTTGGGTTATCCTTTAAGGAAAATATATGAGTTCTATTGTCATTTCAGGTGATACATCGGGAACGCTAACATTAGCCGCACCAGCCGTATCAGGTACGAATACAGCAACACTTCCAGCCGCTACAGGCACAGTAATGGTTAGCGGTAATATGCCAGCGTTTAGTGCTTATCAAAGCACAGCTCAAAGCATGGTTACAAATACAGTCACAAAAGTTCAACTTCAAACAGAAGAATTTGATACAGCTAATGCTTTTGACAATGCAACGAACTACAGATTTACTCCGCTAGTTGCTGGTTATTATCAAATTAACGGAAGAATGGCTACTGCTGGAAACGCAGAAGTTTTAGCTTTCATTTATAAAAACGGAACTGGCTATAAAGTAAGCTCATCTGCTGTATCAGGTTCAGGTGCAAATGTGTCCTCTATTGTGTATTTGAATGGTTCAACTGATTATGTAGAGTTATATGGTGTTTCTTATGGTGTAACTCAGAACACAAATAACAATATTTCAAATACTTGGTTCAACGGCTCAATGGTAAGGAGCGCATAACATGA
>Ga0007792_10000101_pt1 | contig 34242 bp, 27 predicted proteins | sample CryBogmetaGMA6M_FD_60371 | JGI IMG/M metagenome (GOLD analysis project Ga0007792, IMG submission 60371) | Freshwater microbial communities from Crystal Bog, Wisconsin, USA - MA6M | ecosystem: Environmental > Aquatic > Freshwater > Lake | place: Crystal Bog, Wisconsin, USA | collected 2009-07-06
CGCCCTGACCAAGGGTGCGGACCGCTTCGAGTACGTCTATAAGTTCGCCATCTCCGACGCCGGCCGCCTCCAGGCCGAGTACGAGAAGTCCCTGGCCGAGTCCGGTCAGGTGGGGAACTAGCTCTTTAGCTATCGGCTATCGGCTATCAGCTTCATCGGTGCGGCGCCCTGCGGGGCGCCGTCCTTTTTTTTTGGCTGTCAGCCTCGCCGCCCATGTGGGTCGAGCCCCTTCTTTGGCTGATAGCTGACAGCTGACAGCCGAGAGCCCCTCTTTGCCGACACCTGACAGCCCAGTCACCCCGCTATCCTTAACCCATGTCCAACCGCTACGCCAAGCAGCGCATCTTTCTCGGCCGGGAGGCTGACGAGGGCCTGCGGTCCAAGCGGGTGGCGGTGCTGGGATTGGGGGCACTGGGGTCGGTCATCGCCCCCTGGCTGGCCCGGGCGGGGGTGGGACACCTGACGCTCATCGACCGGGACCTGGTGGAGGAGAGCAACCTCCAGCGGCAGCTGCTCTATGGCGAGGCCGACCTGGGTCAGCCCAAGGCCGAGGTGGCCGCTCGGCGCCTGGCGGAGGCCAACAGCACCGTGGACCTGCGGGCCGTGGTGGCGGACCTCACCAGCGGCAATGCCCGGGAGCTGCTCTCCGGCTTCGACCTCATCTGTGACGGCACCGACAACTTCGAGGCCCGCTTCCTCATCAACGACGTGGCCATCCTCATGGGGACGCCCTGGATCTACGCCGGGGCCATCGGCGGCGAGGGTCTGGTCTGGCCTCTGCACCCGCCCCACACGCCCTGCCTGCGCTGCCTGCTGGAGGAGCCTCCCGCCGGCGGGGATGTGGACACCTGTGACAGCGCCGGGGTCCTCGGTCCCACCGTGGGCATCATCGGCAGCTGGGCGGCCCTGGAAGCCATGAAGGTGCTCACCGGGAAGACGCCCCACGCCGACCTGGCCCGCTTTGACTTCTGGCGGGACGAGCGCCAGTTCCTGAATCCACCCAAGACCCGCTGCCGCTTCTGCACGGAGGGCGTCACTGAGTTCCTGGATGCCCGCTGGACCCTCAAGGCCAGCCCCCTCTGCGGCCTGGAAGGCGTGCAGATCCGGGTGAATCCGCCGGGCCAGCTCGACCTCACCGCCTTGAAGGGGCGCCTGGAGACCCGCACCCACAGCCCCTGGAAGCTGGCCGGAATGATGCTGCGAGGCCGGGAAGGCGCCGATGAGATCACCCTCTTCGCCGATGGCCGCGCCCTGGTCCACGGCCCCATGACCCCCGAACGCGCCCGCAGCTGGTACACCGAAGTTGTAGGATGTTGAGGGTCCTGCTCGCCTCCCGGAATGTCGGCAAGCTCCGCGAGTTTGCGGCGCTGCTGCCGGGCTTCCCACTGGTGCCCTGGCCCGCCGAGGCGCCGGAGCTGCCGGAGACCGGGGCCTTCTTCCAGGACAACGCCCTGCAGAAGGCCGAGGGGGCGCGGGCCTGGTGGCTGGCCCACGGCACCGAGTCCGTGGACGCTGTGCTGGCCGATGACTCGGGGCTCTGCGTGGATGCCCTCTGGGGTGGCCCGGGGGTGCTGAGCGCCCGCTTCGCCCCGGACCTGAGCTCCTACGCCGAGCGCAACCAGCGCCTCCTGGACCTGCTGCCGGAGGGGACGGCCCGCACCGCCCGCTTTGTGTGCGTGCTGGCCTGGGTGCCCCTGACTGGAGCCGCCGGGGAGCGCTGCACCGTCAGCGGCGCCGTGGAGGGCAGCCTGGCCCTGGAGCACCGGGGCACTCAGGGCTTCGGCTACGATCCGATCTTCCTCCCGGACGGCTCGGACCAGACCTTCGGCGAGCTACCGGCCGCCAGCAAGCACACCCTCAGCCACCGGGCCAGGGCCTGTGCCGCGCTCAGGGCGAAGCTGGGCGGATGAGCGGCCAACGCGATCCCCGCACCGGCCTCGCCATCGCCGGCCTGCTCCTGCTCTGGGCCTCCGCCTTTGCCGGCATCCGGGCAGGCATGCGCCTCACCCCGGCGGGCCTCCCCGGCGCCGATGGCTACGGCCCCGGGGAGCTGGCCCTGCTGCGCTTCGGCACTGCCTCCGTGGTGCTGGCCCTCTATGCCCTGGCCCACCGCATGCCGCTCCCAGACTGGCGGGACCTGCCGCACATCGCCCTGGCCGGCTTCCTGGGCATCAGCGTGTACCACGTGACGCTCAACTTCGGCGAGCTGACCGTCCAGTCCGGGGCCGCCTCCATGCTGATATCGGCCGGGCCCGTCTTCACGGCGATCCTGTCGGCACTCGTGCTCCGGGAGCGGCTGACTGCCACGGGGTGGCTGGGCATCCTGGTGGCCTTCGGCGGCGTCATCCTCATCGCCATGAGCGGCGGCAAGGGCCTGCACTTCCCCCCGGGGGCCCTGCTGATCCTGCTGTCCGCAGCCTCTGCGGCCGTGTTCTCGATCCTGTCCAAGCAGGCACTCCGGCGCCAGGAGCCCCTCGCCTTCACCTGCTACTCCATCTGGGTGGGCACCCTGCCCCTGCTGTTCTTCCTGCCGGGCCTCGTGCGCCAGACCCAGACTGCCAGCCCCGCCGCCACGCTGGCGGTGGTGTACCTGGGCATCTTTCCCGCCGCCATCGCCTACCTGCTCTGGAACCTCGCCCTGAACCGGATGCCTGCCTCGGTGCTGTCGAGCTTCCTGTACCTGTCCCCCGTCATCGCCAGCGGCATCGCCTGGGTCTGGCTGGGCGAAGTCCCCACCTTCCTCACCGTCCTCGGCGGCACCATCGCCATCGCCGGCGTGGTGCTCGTCCAAACCCGAGGCCAGCACCCGGCGGCGGCCTGAGCTCGCCTGCGGAAGAAAAACTCTCCACGAAGACCACGAAGATCCCCTGACGAACGACCCGGCACCTGGATTGGGATCAAAAGATCACCGCCAAGGCGCCAAGGACGCCAAGCGGCGCCGTCGCATCCCGCACGGGTCCGCCGACGGCGGCTTCCGGCACAGCCGGAAGTGATCCCGGGGGCGCCAGGATCGCCTGCTAAGAAGCGCGGCCCTGGCGCCCCCGGGATACAACCCATGCTCAGCTAGTGCCCACCCAGGCTGTTGCGGACCTAGTGGCCCGGCCAAGCGACCAGGCTTTTCTTGGCGCTCTTGGCGCCTTGGCGGTGATCAGTTCCCCTCAATGCAAACCGGAAGGCCTCACGGCTTGGGCAGGAACAGGCGGGGATCTACCCGGGCGTTGTTTAGGCTCACGGACCAGTGCAGGTGGGGGCCGGTGGAGCGGCCGGTGTGGCCCACCTCGCCCAGCAGCTCGCCGGCTTGCAGCACCTGGCCCTGCTTCACCTTGATCTTGGAGAGGTGGGCAAAGAGACTCACCACACCCTCGCCGTGGGCCAGAAACACAGCATTGCCGCTGAAGAAGAAGTTGCCGGTGAGCACCACCACCCCCGCCGCCGGGGCCCGGACGGCCTGGCCGGTGGGCGCCTTGATGTCCAGCCCGCCGTGGGGGGACCGGGACTCGCCGTTGAGGATCCTGCGCATGCCGAAGGAGGCAGTGAGGGCCCCTGCCGTGGGCCGGCGGAAGCGCAGCGACGGCAGGAGGCCCTCGGGCCAGGCTTTCCACGCCGGCTCCATGAGGGCCTGCTCCCGGACGATGCGGGCCTCATCCTCGGGCGCCGGGTTCACCATGCGCGGGTTCTCGAGGCGCAGGCGCTGCTCCGGGTAGTGCTTGGGGCGGATGCTGAAGGCCACGGCCCGGCCGTCCACCTCCACGGTGTCCTGGCCCGGCTTCGCGCTGAGCGGAAGGCCCACCACCGCCGTCCAGCCAGTGGCGCTCCGCCGCACCAGCACTGGCTCGCCGTGGGAGGTCACCCGGGGTGCAGGGTCCTGCTTTGGCAGGGCGACGAGGGCCACGCCGCCGGGGACCGCCGAGCCCTTGAGGGGGAGGGCCGGGGCCGCCGCACGCAGGGTGCAGGACGCCAGCAGCAGGCCACAGAAGCGGAAGAGAAGGCGCTTCATTCCGGCTCCCCAGCGCCCGGCGACTGGGTGAGGATCCCCAGGAAGGTCAGCGGAGCATCGGAGTCGTTGCTCAGGCCGTGGGTGCTGCCCGCCTTCACCAGAAAGAGGTCCCCCGCCACCACGGGGAAGCGCTCCCCATCGAGGAGGCCTGTGCCTTGTCCCGCCAGAATCAGGTAGAGGTCCTCGGTGTCCACATGGAGGTGCTCACCGATGGTGGTGCCCGGCGCCAGGGTCGTGCGCCCCAGGCTGAGGAGGCCTGCCATCTCGCCGGCCTGCAGGAGCTCCACTCCCTGGGCCGAGCCGACTCCGCCCCGGATGTGGGTGCGGGTGGTCTCCACCTGCTCGGAATGGCGACGGATCATGGCTCAGGCTCCTGGGCTGGGGGTGGTTGAGGGACCGCGACCGGGACCGCTTCGGTTGCAGCTTCCGGCCCAGGCTCAGCAGCGGCATCGGGTCCAGGCTCCGGAGCGGGGACCGGCTCGGACACCGCAGCGGAAGCCTCGACCAAGACATGGAAGCCCATCTCCCGCATCTTCAGGGCCTCCTGGTAGGCGGCGAGCACGGCGGTGCGGACGCGCAGGTACGAGGTCTCCGTGACCTTGCTGTTGAAGGTGAGGGTAGCCACCAGATAGTCCCGGCCGTCCGGCAGGGTCTGAGGTGCGCTGACCTGGATCTGAGGGGGCATGATGGCCGAGGAGCTGCCCTCCCGCAGGCGGAGGGACTGGCTTTCGCACCAGGCCTGCAGCTGCGGCGTGAGGGCCAGGCCTTCCTCCGGGGTGGCCACCATGACCCGGCCGTAGAGGGTGAAAAACAGGCGCAGCTGGGGCGGGTCGAAGGAGTGGTTCAGGTAGCCCGACATGCTGGCGATCTGCTGGAAGTCCTTGAGCAGGGACTGCAGCTTGGGGCTGGGCTGGGTCAGGCCCATCAGGGCGTCCCATACCCATACTTGTTCACCAGCAGGGCCAGGCGCTCCCGGGCCGCCGGGGGCACCACCTCCGGGGCCGTGAAGAGCGCCGCCTTCAGGGCCGCCCCGCAGGCGCAGGTGCGGGCGGTGCCCACGAGCCGGGGCACCACGCAGCGCAGCAGCCGCTGGGCCTTGTCCACGTTGGCGTGCATGACCTCCAGGACGGAGGCGGCGTCCACGCCCTCCTCCTCTTCGCGCCAGGCATCGTAGTCCGTCACCAGGGCGATGCAGGCGTAGCAGAGCTCCGCCTCCCGAGCCAGGCGAGCCTCGGTCACCTGGGTCATGCCGATGAGGTCGGCGCCCCAGCTCTGGTGCAGGCGACTCTCGGCGCGGGTGGAGAAGGCCGGGCCCTCCATGCAGACATACAGCGCCCCAGCCTCGATGGGCAGCCGGAGCTCCTGGCCCCCTGTCAGCAGGGTTCCGGTCAGGTGGGTGCAGGTGGGCTCGGCGAAGCTGACATGGGCCACCAACCCCTCGCCGAAGAAGGTGTCCCGGCGGTGCCGGGTCTTGTCGATGAACTGGCCCGCCAGGCGCAGGTCGCCGGGCCGGTGCCGGGCCTGGAGGCTGCCCACGGCCGAGACGCAAATCAGGCGCTCAACCCCCAGTGACTTCAGGGCCCAGATGTTCGCCCGGTAGTTCACTTCGCTGGGGGTGAAGCGGTGGCCCTCCCCATGCCGGGCCAGGAAGGCCACGGGAGCGCCGTCGAGGGTACCCAGGAGGACTGGCCCCGAGGGCTCACCGAAGGGCGTCTCCACCGAGACCGTGCGATCCAGAAGCAGCCCCTCCATCCGGTAGAGGCCACTGCCGCCGATGATGCCGATGGGTGTTTGCATTGGACCATTCTACTTGCCCCGCCCCCCCCGCCATGCTTCTCTTGGAGTTCTGACAACCTGTGTTGGATGTTCGGGAAGCAGGTTTGAATCCTGCGCTGCCCCGCAACGGTATGCACCACGCGCTTTGCACCCTGATCCGCGTGAGACCTGAGACCCCGAGAACGGCCTGGAGCCCCACGCTGGCCGCCCCCGGAACCTCAGACCCGAGTCACTGGGAGGAATCCCGGGAAGGCTCGGGGGGAGCCTCCAGCTCCTGTCGTGTGTGAGCCCGGAGACCGGTCCTGCACCTCACCCCCCGTCGCGGGCACGGGCCGGGCCATGGTCCCTTGCGGATCCGCCCAGTCTCTGCGACTTCATGCGTGGAGGCATGATGGGTTCCATCCGGACGATCCTCACCCTGGCGACCCTTTTGGTCCCTGGAACCCGCTTGTTTGCAGCTGATGGGCCAGGCGGCCCGACGCCCCCCGAGGCCACGGTCACGGTGAACGCGGAGGCCCAGCCGGTGGCGGTCACCCGCACCCCCTCGCCGGTCCGCATCCTGGAGGGCGAGGAGCTGACCCGCCTGGGCAGCCGCACCCTGGCGGACCTGCTGGCCGTGCTCCAGCCCGGGGCCGTGATGGCCACCGGGAGCACCGGCAAGCAGGCCTCGGCCTTCCTCAACGGCACCCTCAGCCGCAATGTGGTAGTGCTGCTGGACGGCCTGCGCCTCAACGACCCCACGGCCACCAGCCCGGACCTCGGCGCCATCAGCCTGGTGGGCATCGCCCGGGTGGAGCTGCTGCTGGGCCCCGCTTCGGTGCTCTATGGCAGCGACGCCATCGGCGGCGTCATCGCCCTCACCAGCCTGGGCCGGGGCGGCGCAGGCTTCCATGGGCAGGTGGGCCTGAAGGCCGGTACCGACGGCCTGGCGGGCAGCTCTGCCCAGGTGCAGCTGACGGATGCCCGGGGCTGGCTCGCCGCCGGGGCGGAGGCCCAGCGCCAGGAGAGCGCCTTCCCCGGCGACACCTTCCGGCAGGCCGGCGGCTTCCTCCGCCTGGGCACCCGGACCGAGGCCCTGGACCTCACCGCCTTCTACCGCAACAGCGGCCAGACCGCCGCCCTGCCCTTCGCCACCGGGGGCTGGCCCGCCGCCCGCGCCTACGAGCCGGGCCGGGAGACCCGCATCCGCCAGGAGAGCTGGGGCACCAGCCTGCGCTGGCGCCTGGCACCGAGCCTCGTGCTGGAGAACACCCTGCAGGCCCTGTCCGGCCTCGCCAGCGATCCCGATGGGCCCCGCCGCCAGCAGACGGACCGGGACTTCAAGCGGGTGGAGGACCAGCTGACCCTGCACTGGACCCCCATCCCGGCCTTCCGCCTCTCGGGCCGGCTGGAGGGCCGCGAGGACAGCAGCCACGCCAGGAACTACTACGACCCTGCCACCTACGCCGCCGTACCCTACCGCGGCGAGGGCCGGGACCTCGCCGCCGCCCTGGAGGCCCGCTGGAACCTCGTGGGGGGCCTGGACTGGATCGCCGGCCTGCGCCGGGACGCCGGGCACCGGGACCTCCTGCGCGGGGACACCCTGGCCCGCAGCCGGGCCGGCAGTGCTGAAGCCAGCACCTGGCGCTCGGGTCTGAACTGGGTGGTCGCCCCGGAGCTGCGCCTCTATGCCAGCGCCGGTCAGGGCTTCCGCATGCCCAACACCACGGAGTTCACCCTCAACGCGCAGGCCGAGACCCAGGACGCCCGGGCCTATGCCCTCCTCCCCGAGCGCAGCCGCACGGTGCAGGTGGGTGCCACGGGCCTCCTCGCAGGGCACTGGGAGTACCGCCTGGAGGCCCAGCGCACCCGGGTCAGCGACCTCCTGGCCTATGTCTACGACACCAGCTTCGCCTGGCCCCCGCTGTTCACCTCGCACTACCAGAACAGCGGCACCATCCAGGCCCAGAGCCTCGAAGGCGCCCTGGGCTGGCGGGGGGGCACCGCTGGGGCCTGGGGCGTGGACCTCATTGCCCGTAGCCAGGAGACCCGGGACCTGGACCACGACACGGAGGGCCAGCGCTACGGCCAGCAGAACAGCGCCATCCTGCGCCACCCCTTCTTCACCTGCGGGGTGGCGGCCTTTGCCCAGTCCACCCGCTGGCGGGCCGACCTCCGCCTGGATCGCATCGGCCCCCGCTACGACCTGAGCGACACTACCTACGAGGTCACCACCCTCCGGGAGCCCTACCGCGACCTCAGCATGGGCCTCGCCCACGAGCCCCTATCGGGCCTGGTGCTGGCCCTGCGTGGTGAGCACCTGCTCCAGCCCCGCCAGACAGTAGGGGCCTGGCTCAGCGGGCGCTACGACACCCGCGGCGATGCGGCCCTGGTGTTCGGCTTCCCGGCCCCCGGTCCCCGGTGGTCCCTGAGCGCCACCTGGCGGTGGTGATGCGCCGCCTCCTCCTCGCCCTGCTGCTGCTGGGAACAGCCCTCCAGGCCGCCCGGCCCCAGCGGGTCGTGAGCCAGTCCGTGGGCACGGATGAGCTGCTCCTGGCCCTGGCGGACCCGGACCAGATCGCCGCCCTGAGCCACCTGGCCGGTGACCGCCGCTTCAGCCCGGTGGCCACCGAGGCCGCCCGCTTCCCCGCCATCCGCGAGAGCAGCGTCGAGAGCGTGCTGCGCCACCGCCCGGACCTGGTGCTGGCCGCCAGCTACACCCAGCCCGAGACCCTGGCCCTGCTGCGCCGGACCGGCGTGCGGATGCTGGTGCTGACCCGCTTCGACACGCTGGAGGACGTCTACGCCAACCTGCGCACCCTGGGCCGGGAGCTGGGCCAGGAGGCCCGGGCCGAGGCCCTCATCCGCCGCTGCCAGGAGCGCGCCGCCGCCCTGGCGGCGCGCCTCGCCGGGGTGCGCCAGGTGCGCGTGCTGGGGGTGAGCATCTATCCCTTCACGCCGGGTGTCGCCACCACCTTCCAGGACATCTGCGACCACGCCGGGGCCCTCAATGTGGCGGCGGAAGGGGGCCTCCGGGGCCATGCGCCGACGCCCTCGGAGCGCCTGCTCCTCTGGCAGGCGGAAGTCCTGGTGGCCACCGGGGACGGCAGCACCCAGGCCACCCTGGCGGCCATCCCCCACTACCGGGTCCTCCCGGCCTTCCGCGCGGGCCGCCTGGTGGTGATCCCGGAGCCGCTCGTCTCCAGCGTGTCCCACCACCGCCTGGAGGCCTTCGAGGCCCTGGCCAAGGCCCTCCACCCGGAGCGCTTCCGGTGACGAGCCGCTCCGCCTTCCCGGTCCTGCTGGCGCTGCTGGCAGTGACCTTGGTGGCCGCCCTGGCCCTGGGGGAGATGCGGCTCAGCCCGAGCCAGGTGCTGGCGGCCCTGGGCGGCGGCGGCGACGAGATCGCCCGCACGGTGGTCCGGGACTTCCGCCTGCCCCGGGCCCTGGTGGGCATGGCCGTGGGTGCAGCCCTGGGGGCCAGCGGCGTGGTGATGCAGTCCTTCTTCCGCAACCCCCTGGCCAGCCCGGGCCTGCTGGGCGTGAGCAGCGGCGGGGCGCTGGCCGCGGTGGCGGTGCTGGCTCTCGGTCCCTCCCTGGGCCTGGCGGCGGCCACCCTCTGGCTGCTGCCCGTGGCCTCCCTCACCGGGGCCTTCGCCGCCACAGGTGTGGTGATGCTGCTGGCTCGGCGGGGAGCCGGGGTCGAGCAGCTGCTCCTGTGCGGCGTAGCCCTCAGCGCCCTCCTGGGCGCTGGCACCAGCTTCCTGCTCTCGGCCACGGCGGGGCACTTCGAGGTCAATGCCCAGATCCTGTTCTGGCTCATGGGCGGCCTCGAGAGCCGCACCTGGGAGCACGTGTGGATGGGCGTTCCTGCCATCCTCGGTGCCTGCCTCCTGCTGCTACCCCTGGGCCGGGGCATGGACCTGCTGAGCCTCGGGGAGCGCAGCGCCCAGAGCCTGGGCGTGGACGTGACGCGCCTCCAGGTCCGCCTCATCGTGCTCTCCACGGCCCTCACGGCCCTGGCCACCGCCGTAGCGGGCATCGTGGGCTTCGTGGGGCTGGTGGTACCCCATGTGCTGCGCCTGGCCTACGGTCCCGGGCACAAGCGGCTGCTGCCCTATTCCATGCTGGGCGGGGCGAGCTTCGTGCTGGCCTGCGATCTGGTGACCCGCACCTTCCCCCTGGGGCTCCGCCTGGGGGTGGTGACCTCCCTCATTGGCGGCCCCTTCTTCCTCTGGCTGTTGCGGCGGCCCCGATGACCACCCCGGCCCTGCGCGCCCTCGGTGTGGCGGTCCCCGGCCGCCTGGAGCCCGTGTCCCTGGACCTGGCCCCGGGCCAGCTGGTGGGCATCGTGGGCCCCAATGGCTCGGGCAAGTCCACGCTCATCCAGGCCCTCGCTGGGCTCCTCCCCGCCCAGGGCGCGGTCGAGTGGGATGGGGCACCCCTGGCCCGGATCCCCTTCGCCGAGCGGGGGCGTCGGCTGGCCTGGGTGGGCCAGGAGTCCCCCTTTGAGTTCGCCTTCCCGGTGCGGGAGGTGGTGGCCCAGGGACGCTTCGCCTGGAACGACGATCCCACCGGCGTGACGTCTGCCCTGGAGGCCCTGGATCTCACGCACCTGGCGCTTCGAGCTGTGACGCGCCTCTCGGGGGGCGAGCGGCACCGGGTGGCCCTGGCCCGCGCCCTGGCCACCGCAGCTCCCATCCAGCTCTGGGACGAGCCGGTGGCTCAGCTGGACGTGCGCCATGCCCTGGAGGTGCTGCGCCTCGCCCGCCGCCTTGCCGATGCCGGGGGCACCATCGTGGTGAGCCTCCACGACCTTCGCGCTGCCTACCGCTTCGACCGGGTGCTGGCGCTGGATCACGGCCGCCTGGTGGGCGACGGCGGGCCTCACGAGGTGCTCACGGCCCAGCTGCTGCAGGACGTCTTCCAGGTGCGGGCCACCTTCGTGACCTCCCTGGTCCCGGAGCTGCCGGAGGACTGAGGCCCTGGGCCTCAGACCGTCCGGTTGATCAGGATGGGATTGGCGAGGGAGGTCCCCACGGCGTAGTTCCGCAGCTTCTCGATGTGGAGGAGGTTCAGGCGCGTCCCCATGGTGAGGATCACCACATCGTTGTTCTTCACGAAGACATCGTCGGCCAGCACCATCCCTGGCTGGAGGTCTTCCAGGGCCAGCATCACGTGCTTTTCCGCCTCGTTGGCGCCCACGGCGTGCACCACCTCCCCCAGGATCGTCACCACCGCCGGGTCGTACTTCGTGCCGCTGGCGGCCTCGATCTCGCTAAAGACCACCACCTTCGACTGCCGGACCTGGAGGCGGGTGACGTAGTCGTGCACCACCAGGAGGATGCGGGAGCCGATGGGGATGTCATCGCCGGCGATGTGCTCGGCCGGGTACCCGGTGCCATCGAAGTGCTTGGTGCTGTAGCGAATGAGCCGGGCCACGGACTGGAGCCGGGGGATGTTCGCGATGATGTTGGCGCCCACCTCCGGTGCCCGCAGGGCCATCTCATTTTCCTGCACGGTCAGGCGCTCCCCGCGCACAAGCTTGGACTGCACCTCGACGGGAATGGCCAGCCACCCGATCCGACTCAGCAGTGCGGCCAGACCCAGGTCCCAGCCCACGTCCAGGCTGAACTTCCCGGCGATCTCCACCGCCAGGTCGCGCATCTCCTTGGTCCTGCCGAAGCCCCGGGGATCGAACAGGGAGAGGAGCTCCACCAGGGTCTGGACGCTCCCGGTGAGGGTCTGCTCCAGCAGGGTCCGCTCGGCCACGATCAGCTCGTGCTGGTTCACCGAGTCCACGAGCACCAGGCGGAGATCGTCCCCCTTGATGGGCTTGGTCAGGAAGCGGAAGACATGACCCTGATTGACCGCATCGATGGCCGTGCTGAGATCAGCCTGCCCCGTGAGCATGACCCGAGTGGTGTTCGGGGCCAGGAAGCGCCATTGGTCCAGGAACTTGATCCCGTCCATGCCCGGCATCTTCATGTCGGCCACCACCACCGCGAAGGGCTCGGCACCGAAGAGGACCTTGAGGGCCTCCTCGCCGGACTCGGCGGTCGTGATCTCAAACTCCTCGCGCAGGATCCGGTTGAGGGAGCGGAGGAGCAGGGTGTCGTCGTCGACGAGAAGAATGCGAGGCTTCATGGCTGACTCCTATCTGGTACAAGGTTGGACATGCCGCTCAGCCCGCCCGCCAGCGGGCGAGGGCGCCCTGCCAGAGGGCCTGGGCAGAGTCCACAAAGGTGAGGGGGTCCCCTTCGAGGAAGGAGCCCTCGACGAAGCGCTCGGGAGCACCACCTGACCCGGGCTGGAAGTGCGCCACGTGGAGGGCCAGGGAGACCAGGGAGGTGTGCTGCCGCAGGTCCGTGCCGTGCTGCTCCCGGAGGGCGCTGCCGAAGGGCTCCGGCAGTCCCCAGAGGCACAGCAGCTGGGCACCGACCTGCACGTGGTCCGTCCCCAGGCGGGAGCGCTCCAGCAGGGTGAGCTTCTCCCAGGGGTCGTGGGCTTCTTCGAGGATGCTGCGGTAGGCACAGGCAGGGTTGGTGGCCAGGACCACGCGCCCAATGTCGTGCAGCAGACCCACCGAGTAGGCCTCTCCAGCGGCATGGGCGTCCCCCGTCTCCTGCAGGATCAGCTCCCGGGCCACCATGGCCACTTGCCGGGAGTGGGCCCAGAGCGAGTGCAGGCTCATGCCCTCGGGCGACTCATCCAGGGCCGAGACCATCACGCCCCGGTCCATCACCATCTCCTTGATCAGCTCCATCCCGAGGAAATCAATGGCCTGCCGCAGGTCCGTGATCGATCGCCGGAAGGGCATGTAGGCCGAGTTCACCAGCTTGAGCAGCTTCGAGGCGATCCCGATGTCCTTCAGGACCACCGCCGCCACCGCCTGGGCGTCCGGCTCCTCCTTGCGCAGCAGGCGCCGGAGCTCCGCCAGGTTCGACGGCAGGCTGGGGATGTGGTCAAGCCCCGCCACCAGCCCTCGGGCCAGGGTAGCGCCCTCCTCCTGGGGATCCAGGACAAAGCCCTCGATGATGGAAACCAGGTCGTTGGGATCGACGGGCTTCACCAGGAAGCGATGGTAGTCACCTTCCGCTTCCAGGATGCGGCGCAGCGGTGCGTGGCCAGAGAGGACCACGCGCACGGCGGAAGGCTGCACCCGGCGGGCATGGCGCAGGACCTGGGAGCCATCCATGCCGGGCATCTGCATGTCCGTGAGCACCAGATCAAAAGGCGTGGCATCCAGCCTTCGGGTCGCCTCTTCTCCGGAGTCCACCACCTCGGCAGACCAGCGGGGACGCTGCATGCGGAAGGTGCGGTTGAGCGCCTTCAGGATCAGGGGGTCGTCGTCGACGATGAGGATGCGCATGGGTGCTAGCTCTCCAGCGCGTCTTGGCCAGCGCCGCCGGCCCCCAGGGGCAGGCGGAGAATGAAGGTCGTCCCAGCGCCCGGCATCGACTCGCACTGGATGGTGCCGCCATGGCGGTTGACAATGACCTGATAGCACACGGTGAGGCCCTGGCCCGTGCCCTTGCCCACCTTCTTGGTGGTGAAGAAGGGATCGAAGATCTTCTTCTGGATGCCGAGGTCAATGCCCACGCCGTTGTCCGTGATGCGGATCTCCACGCCGGCCGGGTGCCGGCGCGTGGAGAGGGTGATCACGCCCTTGCGACCGTCCCCGGCTTTGTGCTCCGCCACAGCGTCACTGGCGTTGACGATAAGGTTCAGGAAGGCCTGGTTCAGCTCTGCCGGGAGGCCCTGGACCGTCGGCACGGAGGGGTCCAGGTCCAGCACCAGGTCGGCGATGTGCTTCCACTCGTTCCGGGCCACGGTGGAGGTGGTGATCAGGCACTCGTTGATGTCCACGGCCACCTTCTCGGTGCCCCCGGGGTGGCTGAACTCCTTCATGGCGCGGACGATCTTGGTGACCCGCTGAATGCCTTCGATGGACTCGCTGATGGCCTGGGGAACCTCCTCGTTGAGGAAGGTGAGGTTCATCTCCTCGGCCAGCTGGCCCAGGGTTGCCGCCCGGGCTGCGGGCAGCTCGCTGCGGGCTGCCTCGTAGGACTCGAGCAGGTGGCGCACCTGGGCGGAGGCCTTCTTGATGAACTCCAGGTTGTTCCCCAGGAACTGGATGGGGGTGTTGATCTCGTGGGCGATGCCCGCCGCCAGACGACCGATGGACTCCATCTTGCGGGACTGCTCCAGCTCCACCATCACCGCCTGGTTGGCAGCTTCGATGTGCTGACGAGCTTCCATCTCGGCCATCAGGTCCAGGTTCTTCTGGTCCAGCTCCCGGGTCCGCTCGGCCACGCGCTGCTCCAGCTCCAGGAGGGACTCAGTGCGCTCGACCTTGGCACCCAGGGCCCGGGCGGCGATGCGCAGGATCTCCTGCTCTGAGGTGGTCCAGTGGCGGGCCTGGGCGCACTCGTCGAAGCCGATGAAGCCCCACCACTTCCCCCGCACATGGATGGGCATGACCAGGATCGACAGGATGCCCTGGGGCTGCAGCAGAGCGCGCTCCACCTCGGGGAAGCTGTGGACATTCCCGGAGACCATCTGATCGGCAGCAAGGGTATCCGCCCAGCGGCTGAAGCCGGCCGTTCGCATGGGGATCCCCACCAGGTCCGGGTTGTCGAGTTGAGGCGCAATGCCCTGTGCACACCACCCGTGAGTCTGGTCCATGGGGGCCTCTTCCGAGACCTGGGCGCCGTTTTGAAGCCTGAAGACATAGACGCGGCTGACCTCGGTGGCCATCCCCAGGGCTTCCAGGAACTCGGCCAGCCCGGCCTCCCAGGTCTCGGAGTTCAGGAGACCGGCGATGGAGCGACTGACCGCCTCGAGCAGCCGATCCCTCTGCACCAGGGCCTTTTCCATGGACTTCCGGAAGTCGATGTTGGCGTGGGTGCCGACCATCCGGAGCGCATACCCCGCAGGGTCCCGCTCGACCGCAGCACCCCGGGCCAGGATCCAGATGTAGCTACCATCCTTGTGCCGCAGGCGGTGCTCGCACTGGTAGCGGGGCGTGGCGCCCTCGAGATGCTGACGGACCTCCTGGTGGACCCGCTCCCGATCATCCGGATGGAGCCGGGTGTCCCACTCCGCCAGGTCATCGCTGACTTCCTCGGGAGCGTGGCCGAGCATGGCCTTCCAGGTGTTGGAGAAGTAAACCCGCCCCTGCGCGACATCCCAGTCCCACAGACCGTCGCCGGTGCCCTCCACCGCAGCGGCGAAGCGAGCCTCGCTCTCCCGCAGGGCCTGGGCGCTCCGCTGGAGCTCGGTCACGTCCTGGAAGGACACCACCGCACCGAGGTTCTTCCCATCCCGGATGATGGGTGTGCTCACCAGGGAGACGTGGATGAGGGAACCATCCTTGCGGCAGAAGAGCTCGTCGCTGGAGCGGAAGAGGCTGCCCTCCAGAGCAATCGCCGAGGGCAGGGTGGGATCAGATAGTCCCTGACTCCGAGCCTGCTGGCTCCGATGGAAGAGGCCCTGGGCGGAGCGACCCAGGAGCTCCTCCCGGGTCCAGTGCAGGATCTCCTCCACCCTGGGGTTCACGTAGGTGATGTGGCCAGCCTCATCCAGCACGTAGAGACCATCGCCCATGGCATGGGTGATCTCTTCCATGCGCTGGTGGGCCTCCGCCAGGCCCAGGGCCAGGGTGGCCTGGCCATCCCGGGCCTCCGTCAGCTCCTGGATGCGCTCGCGGACGGCCCGGGACATGGCATTGAAGGCCGCCCCCAGGCGGCCCACGTCATCATCGCCTTCGGCCACCAGGGCCGGAGCGAGGTTGCCGCCCGCCACAGACTCGCTGGCCCGGGTGAGGGCAGTGAGGTGGCGGGTTAGCCAGAAGCCCAGGACCGCCAGCAGGCCCGCCGACAGAAACAGCTCACCGAAGGCAATGAGCACGCCCTGGGTCAGGAGCTGCTGATGAGCCTGCAGGATCTGCGAGAGGTCCAAGCCGAAGTGGACGGTCCCCAGCTTCTGGCCACCCACACTGACCTGGGACTCCACGTTGTAGCGGGGCACATCCCCAGCTGAGTAGAGGCGGAAAGCCGCATCCGGCGGTGGCAGGGGGCGATCCTTGGGCCAGCCACTGGAGGCCACCACCTTGCCAGCGGCATCCTTGACAGCCAGATAGTCGATGCCCTCGGAGGCCACACACTCGTCCAGGATGGCCTGCACCGTCGCCGTGTCGCGCTGGGCCAAGGGGGCGATGAGGGCGGCATGGAGGACCGGGGTCATCTGGGAGGCATGGCGGGCCGCCTGGGCCGTCATCTGACCCGAGAGCAGGCGCAGGCTGTTGACCACCAGGACGGTGAGCATGGTGGCCTCGACCAGGATGGCCGCCACCAACATTCGGGAGCGGACGGACCGCCCCAGGACGCCTAGCTTCATTTGAGGCCCAGGCTCCGGCGAACCTCATCGGCAAAGGGCTCCATGGCGGCCAGCTCGCCCTTCTTCAGCTTGCGGTAGCCCTCGAGCTTGTTCTTCTCCAGGTAGCGCTTCCCTTCGGCGCTCTCGGCGAAGGACCAGAGCGCCGCCTCCACGGCGGCGCGGCGGGCCCGCTGCCGCGCGTTGAGCACGTAGACGCGCCCGGTCAGGGCGGGACTCTCGGCCAGCACCCGGAGCCCGGTCTGGACCTCTGGGGCCAGGTTCTGGAAGTTGGGCAGGGAGACAAAACCGGCCGTGCCCTCCCCTGCCAGCAGCAGCTGGGCCACGCTGTCCGCAGCGCTGACATAGCGAATGGTCACGTCCTTGCAGCCCGAGCGGTTGAGCCAGTGCTGGCCCCAGAGGGTCACCAGCGAGGTCGGGCTGAGGCCGATGACGGTGGTGCCGCTGAGGTCCTTCGCAGAGCGAACCCCCCCCTTCTGGGTGGTAATGACCAGGGACTTGAAGGGCGCCTTGTAGGTGACCAGCGGCATGTAGCGGAAGTCAGCCTCGAGGAGGCGAGCCTGATGCCCGGTGGTGACCGCCAGATCGAACTTCTGGGCGATGGCCTGACGGGCGTAGTCCGTGAAGTCGGGGGCCGTGACGATCTCCACCTCCACGCCCAGGGCCTTGGCCAGGTGCATGCGGAGGGGCTGATACTGCTCCAGGATGAAGCGGGCGCTGGTGTGGGGGGCAATGCCGATCTTGAAGGGCTCTGTGGCGCCTGCTGCACCGAGGGGAAGCAGGGCCTGGAGCACCACACAGGAGACCCCCAGGAAGCGGCGCAGATTGGATATCACGGACTCACCTCAGAGGACGCTGCATCGATTGGAAGGAGGAGCCCCTGGACTAGGCTATTGTCTCGACACCCCAAGCACTACCCTAAACCCATCGGCAGGCCAGCTGGAGGTCTTCATAATTCGTAGCGGTCTGCCCAGAAAGCAGCTGGTGCCGTCAGACGAATCCGGCCTTCACCGCCACCCGGACCAGGGAGGTGGAGTTGTGCAGACCAAGCTTGTCCAAAATATGGCTCCGGTGGACATCCACGGTGCGGGGGCTGATGCCCAGGCGGGGACCAATCTCCTTGGAGGACCGCCCCTGCCCGATCAGGCGCAAGACATCCAGCTCCCGGGCAGTCAGGCGGGCCTCAATGAGCTGCTGGAGGGCAGAGGTCTCAAAGTCGGGCCCTTCGGCGGGAGCCATGGCCTTGGCCTGAGCCAGGAGGCGGTTCTCGGCGGCCCGCTGCTGGTACAGCTCGACAGACTCAGCCATGACCTGCCGCAGGCTCTCCATCCCTACGGGCTTGGTGAGGAAGCGGAAGACCTGGCCGCGGTTCACGGCCTCGATGGCCAGCGGCAGGTCGGCCTGACCGGTAAGCATGATGCGCACCATGTCCGGATGGTTCTGGTGCAGGGTGTGCAGGAGGTCGATGCCCGTCATCCCGGGCATCTGGTGGTCGATGAGGGCCACGGCCGGGAGGGGGCCCTTGGCCAGGAGGGCCAGGGCTTCCGGACCCGACTGGGCGGTCTGGATGTCGTGGGTATCCCCGAACAGGCGGCGCATGCTCCGGAGGATCAGGGGGTCATCATCCACAAACAGGATGATGGGACGGTCGGAACGATCCCCCAGGCCATGGGCAGCTGGCGAAGGATCGTCGTGGGCGCGCATCCGAACTCCTACTTCGGATCGACTATACCCCAGAGAGGACCTCTTGCCTGAGATCCATATGTGGAATTATGTAGTTCGAAAATTTACAGTCAGACGGTAATTCGCGCCTTGACCCTGCGGCCCCGGCTGGCGGAGGGGATCTTGAAGCCGGCCTGCTTGTACTCACCCAGCTTGTTGCGAACCGTGCGCAGGGCAATGTCCAGGTGCCGGGCACAGTCGCTGCGGTTGCCCTGGAGGGCCTGGAGCGTGCTCAGGATCCAGAAGCGTTCGAGCTTGTGCAGGCTCAGCCCCAGCGGCAGTGCCACCGGCTTGCCCACAGGGACCCCCACCAGAGGCCGGTCCGGATCGGCCTGCCTGACCTGGGCCCGGGAGGCGTCCTGGGCGATGCCGATGGAGTCCCGAATGACCGAAACCAAGTCCCGGATACGAGCCAGAGCAAAGGCTTCCTGAAACAGCCCATCCCACTGGTGGGACATGGCCACCTGGTCGCCCCGGATCCGGTTGGTGGAGGCGATGACCCGTCGCTGGCTCTCGTCCAGGATGGACATCAGGTTTCCACTGGCATTGCTAAGCACGGTCAGGGCCTGCCCCAGCACATCCCGGGACTCGGAGTGGGCCTGCACTTCCACTGCCGGCACCTTCTCCATGAGACTTACCAGGAAGAGGGGTTCTGGGGACTCCTGGGTCTGGCTGGTTAGGGCGATGGTGATCTGGCCGTCCTTGAGCTCGCCAGAGGCTGTCCGGAAGGGCAAAGCGAACTCGAAGGAGCGGGATGGGCGGGCCCCAGTCGGGGTGCCCATCTCTCGGAAGATGCCTTGAACAATGGCGAGGCTGATGGGGTCAGGAAACAGGTTCTGGCACCACTGATCCTGGGTCTCCACGGCCTCAAAGGGGTAGCCCGTCAGCTCGTGAGCCTCCTTGCTGTAGCGAAGCAGGGAACCGTTCGCATCAAACACCAGTATTCCCAGGGGGCGAATCTGTCCCATGGCGGAGCCTCCTTTTGCAACCAATCCCCGCACCCCTTGCGAGACGCCGGGGGGCACCCCTGAAGGCTATTGCGGGTAGGCTCTTCGCTCCATACGCTTGATTATGTAGATTGCTGATTTCTTTTTGCGTTCTGGCTGGGAGCCCGAATCATGAAAACCATGCGAAACCACCCTTCCCAACGCCACCTGCTCCTGCCCCTGATGGGCCTTCTGGCCCTGACTGGCTGCATGAAGGCCCCCCAGCCAGCGCCCTCGGAGGCGCCGCCCGCCGGGTCGGCCATGGCCCCCACGGTGGTCACCAGTCCCCGCCTGGTGAAGGACATCCCCCTGCCGTCCGATGCCCTGACCGATACCAACAAGACGCTCATCATGGGCCAGGGCGACACCTGGACAGGCCGCCTGGTCTTTGCCACCGGCCTCTCCACCGCCGAGGCGTTCGCCTTCTTTCAGGAGCGCATGGATGGGTCCGGCTGGCGCCTGCTCAGCGCCACCCAGGCCAAGACCAGCATCCTGACCTTCCTGCGGGGCGAGCGGGTGGCCTCCATCCAGATCGAGGGCCGGCTGTTTACGGGCAGCTCCATCATGGTCATCGTCGCCCCATTCCAGGGCGCCGGTCCCAGGGTTCCGGGGACCCCCGCCAGCCACTGACCAGCTAGGGCTCCCCCCGCCCCAGGGTCCAGCCCAGGCCGATGGGCCCAGCCACGGTGGTCAGGAGCAGGGCTCCGATGATCCCGGCCTGCACACTGGCGGACAGGAGCGGAGCCCCATCCAGGCGCAGCTGGGCCCCGGCGGCCACAAAGATGAGGCCCACCTCACCCCGCGGGACCATCCCCCAGCCCACCACGGCTGACCGGAGGCCCCGGCCAGCGGCAAAGCCTGCCACAAACTTGCCCGCCACCCCCAGGCCCGCGAGGACTCCGGCGCAGGCCAGGGTGGAGGGACTGAGCAGGGCGACCGGATCCACCTTGGCCCCCATGAGCACGAAGAAGAGGGGCGACAGGACCGTCACCAGGGGCCGCACCAGCTCCTCGAGGGTGTGCTCCTCCCGGCGCTCCAGGTCCTCGATGTGGGCAGGCTCCAGGATCAGGCCTGCCGCATAGGCCCCCACGATGGAGGCCAGCCCGGCGAGGCTGCCCAGCCAGGCCAACAAGAAGGCGAAGCCCAGCGCCAGCGGGAGCAGCACCTGCTCCCCCCGAAAGCGCGAGGCCAGGCGAAAGAGGCGGGGTGTGGCCTCGCGCCCCACGGTGAGGGCAAGCAGCAGAAAGCCCAGGGCCAGGCCGAGGGTCACGGCCAGGCCTGAGCCCGGCTGGGTCCCGGGAGCGCCGCTGACCAGCCCCGTGACGGCCACCAGGACCAACAGTCCCAGCACGTCATCCACCACCGCCGCACCCACGATGACCCGACCCTCCAGGGAGCCCGCTGCTCCTTTCTCCCGCAGCACCTGGGCCGAGATGCCGATGCTGGTGGCACAGAGGCAGGCCCCGATGAAGAGGTCCACCACGAAGGGTGTGCCCGGGGGCAGCAGGAGCCAGGCCCCGACGAGGCCAGCAGCCATGGGCGCCACCACGCCCACCACCGCCACCCGCAGGGAGGCCGCACCCACCTTCAGCATCTGGGGCACCGTGGACTCCAGGCCCACCGCAAACATCAGCACCACCACACCCAGGCTGCCCAGGAGCTCCGCCGCAGGCGAGGCCCCCACGTCCGGCAGGAGAGGCCAGGCCCGGTGCAGGGCGGTGAGCACCAGCCCAGCGGCCAGCTCCCCTGTCACCACGGGCAGGCCCAGGCGCAGCGCCAGCTCACCACCCACCTTGGCCGCCAGCCAGAGCAGGGCCAGCAGCATCAAAGTTCCCGCCAGGGGATCGTGGGCCAGAAAGGCCAGGAGCATGCTCACCTCAGGGTCACCCCCTCAGGCTAGGCTGAAGCATGGTCTGGCTGGAAGCGGCATCGTGGGGAACAGCGGGCGTGATCCTTGCCGCCCTGGCCGTGCTGAGGCGCCATGCGGGTCGGATGCCCGCCCTGGCAGCCGACCCGGGCCCACTGACCGATCCCCCCACCGTCTGCTTGTGCATCCCGGTGCGGGACGAGGTCGCAGAGCTGGCGGCGGCCCTGGACTCCTGGCTGGCCCAGGACCACCCGGCCCTGCAGATCCTGGTGGTGGACGACGGCTCCACCGACGGCAGCACAGAGCTCCTCAGTGCCCGGGCCGCCGCCCGACCGGATCGCCTGCGGGTCCTCCGCAATGACCACCTGCCCCCGGGCTGGCTGGGGAAGAACCACGCCCTGGACCTGGCCACCCGGGAACCGGAGGCCCGCGCGGCCCAGTGGCTGCTCTTCGCAGACGCCGATGTCCAGGCCGCACCGGACCTGCTGCACCGGGCGCTGGCCCATGCCCTGGCCCAGCCCACGGACATCCTGGCCCTGGTCCCGGCGGTGGATGCGGTGGGGCCCGCCGAGCGCATCATCCTGCCCATCGCCGCCTGTGCGTTCCTGCTCACGGTGCCCCCGCACCGGGTGCCCGACCCCCGCAGCCCCGCCTTCTGCGGCATCGGCGCCTTCACCCTGCTGCGCCGCGAGGCCTACGACGCCGTAGGCGGCCATGCGGCCGTGCCCATGGAGGCCATCGACGACATGATGCTGGCGCGCCGGGTGAAGGCCGCGGGCTTCATCAACCGGGTGGCTCGGGGCGGGCCCGACCTGCACCTGCGCATGTACCACGGCCTGGCCGAGCTGGTGCGCGCCATGCGGAAGAACACCGCCGCCCTGCCCTTCTGGTGGCTGCTACCGCCCCTGCTGCCCCTGCTGCTGGGCCTGGGCCTGGCCCCGCTCTGGCTGCCCTGGGCTGGCCATCCGGGCTTGGCCCTGCTGGTCTGGCTGCTGGTGCCGGCCGTGGCGGGCGATGTCCAGCAGCGCTTCACCGGGCGCCCCCTGGAGGTCCTCTGGGCCCTGTGGCCCGCCACCGTCCTCGCCTTCGCCGCCGGCGCCACCTGGGCCCTCTGGGACCGCCTCCGAGGCGTGAATCACTGGCGGGGGAGGGATGTGAGGCTGGGTTAGCTATCAGCTGTCGGCTATCGGCTATCGGCTATCGGCTGTCGGCTGTCGGCTGTCGGCTATCAGCTGTCAGCGAAAGCTGGGGTCGTCCCACTCCTGTGTTCTGCCACCACCCGTCTTGGCTGATAGCTGATAGCCGACAGCTGACAGCTGACAGCCCCGCCATGCAACCTATTCCCCCTCGAACAACCTGAGCGTCCCATCCAGGCGCTTGAGGATGGCGAGGATGCGGAAGGGCTCCACGGCGACGAAGTCCACGGCCCCGGCGGCGATGGCGTGGTGGCGCTTCTTGGCTTCGTCCTCATCTGTGCCGGCGACAATGATGGGCACAGGGCAGGCCTCCTCCTCGACCAGCTGACGGCACAGTTCCAGGGGGCTGAGCAGGCGCTGCTGGTTGTGGACCAGCACCATGCGCACCCGGCCCCAGCCCTGGTCAGAGACTCCCAGCGCTTCCAGCCGCGGCTTCAGGGTGCCCTTGACGGGATCCAGGGTGGCCAAGCCGAAGCGTCGGCTGAGGGCTTCCCCCAGCCGGCGGGCGAAGTCCTCCCGCTCCGTGAGCAGCAGCAGCATGGGCTCTCGGTCCACGATGACCTTCAGCCCCGGCAGGGCCGCCGCCCGGCTGAGCCGCGCCGTGGCCTCCTGGAAGCCCCGGGGGGAGAAGTCCGCCCGGTCCTGGGTGGCCTGGATCGCCTGCTGTCCCTGCACCCACTCGCGGTACTGGCCCAGCATGTCTGCGTCGGCTTCGCGGGTGAACCGAAGGCCCACCAGGTTCTCCCCGAAGTAGGCGACGGTGGCGGGGGCCCGCAGGCGGAAGTCCGCCTCGAGGGGGACATCCAGGAGCGAGGACTCGCCCATCCGCATCAGCTCCCGCACGTCCTGGCGGGTGTTGCGGAGCACCAGCTCCAGGCCCTCTTCGCCGAAGCTCTGGACGATGCCGTCGATGAGGGCGTTGCGCTCGTTGGTGAAGGTCGCCGGGTGCACTGAGGCGTGGGCCCGGTCCGGGATGAAGTCTGCCAGCCGGTGCATGTCCGCCCGGCGCAGCACCCGGGGAATGCCCGCCAGGCAGAGCTCCACTCCATCCACCAGCTCCTGGCCGGCATGGGGCACCACGCAGTCGTACTCCAGGCCACGGTCCTTGAGCTTGAGGGCCAGGTTCTCGCCCGGCTTCAGCCCCCAGGCCTGGATCTCCTCGAAGGGCATGCGGAAGGCCAGGCGGTCCCCATCCTCTGTGAGGATCGGGAAGGCGGCACGCCGATCCCGGTAGGCCACCTCGAGGCGGGCCCCCTCCGCACAGAGCCGCTGCAGGGCCATGCGGATCTCTGTGGCGTCTTCCAGGAGGGCTGCGCTCCGGGCCATCAGCCCTCCCCGCCCACGGGGGGCAGGGCCCCGGCCGGGAGCCAGCGGTGGAGGGCCCGCTGCAGGACCTCCAGGCGAACAGGTTTCGGGATGTGATCGTCCATACCAGCCTCGAGGCAGCGCTCCCGGTCTCCCACCATGGCATTGGCGGTCATGGCCACCACGGGCAGGTGCCGGGTGCCCCGCTCCCGCTCCCGGATGCGGCGGGTGGCCTCGAAGCCATCCATGGCGGGCATCTGGCAGTCCATGAGCACCAGGTCATAGGCAACCCCCACCAGGGCATCCAGCGCCTCGATCCCAGTGGCGGCCAGGTCGGCCTCAATGCCCAGCTTGCGCAGCATGGCGAGGGCCACCTTCTGGTTCACCAGGTTGTCCTCGGCCAGCAGCACCCGGACCTTCAGGGGGGCCGCCGCTGCCGGGGAGGCGGGGCTCTGGATCCCGGTGGCCGTGGCCTGGGCCGGCTCGAAGAGGCTGCGCAGCTGGCTGGGCCGGAGGGGCAGGGTCAGGAAGCCCTGCACCCCCTTCCGGGAGGCCGCCTCCCGCAGCTCAGGCTGGAACAGCGGACCCACGGCCACCACAGCACCATCCCCGGCGGCGGCCAGGGCGGCATCCAGGGCCTCGGCCCCGGCCAGCACCAGGCACCCCGGCTCAGGATGGAGGGGCAGCCAGGCGGCGTCGCCCCCCATGGGAATGGCCTCAGGCTGCAGGCCCCAGGCCCGCAGCTGAGCCAGCGCCAGCCGGGTGGCCAGGGGTGGCAGGCCCGCAAGAAACACCTGCGGCCGGGCCGCAGGCAGGGGCGCAGGACGGCTGCGGACCCCCAGGCGGAGGGTGAACCAGAAGGCGCTGCCCTCCCCCGGCGCACTGCGCACCCCGATGCTGCCCCCCATGAGCTCCGCCAGGCGCTTGCTGATGGTGAGGCCCAGGCCCGTGCCACCGTACTTGCGGCTGGTGGTGTTGTCGCCCTGGAAGAAGGACGTGAAGAGCTGGTCGACCACCTCGGGGCGCATGCCGATGCCCGTGTCCCGCACCTCCACCCGCACCAGGGCCGTGTCCCCGGCCTCGGACTCGGTGCGGACCCGCACCTCCACCGAGCCCTGGTGGGTGAACTTCAGGGCGTTGTCCACCAGGTTGGTGAGGATCTGCCGGAGCCGTGTGGGATCGCCGACCACGGCGCTGGGGGTGGCTGGGTCCATGTACAGGCCCAGCTCCAGGCCCTTGGCCCGGGCCTTGAAGCCCAGCACCGCCTGCACATCCTCCACCACGGACAGCAGATCGAAGTCCAGGGTCTCGAAGACCAGCTTGCCGGCCTCGATCTTGGAGAAGTCGAGGATGTCGTTGATGAGGGTCAGCAGGGCCTCGCCGCAGGAGCGGACGGTCTCGGCATACTGCCGCTGCTCGTCCCCCAGGGGCGTGTCCAGGAGCAGCCCGGTCATGCCAATGATGCCGTTCATGGGGGTGCGGATCTCGTGGCTCATGTTGGCCAGGAACTCGCTCTTGAGCCCGGAGGCGGCCACGGCCCGGTCCCGGGCCTCGGCCAGCTCCAGAGCGGCTTCCTCCAGCCTCAGCTCCGCCCGGCGCCGCTCCGTGATGTCGTGGTACTGCCAGAGGTGGCCCAGGTACTCGTCCCCGACCAGGATCGGCACGAAGTCCCGGGACAGGATGCGGCCATCCAGCAGCGTCAGCTCCTCCCCCAGCTCCAGCGTGCGGGCCAGGGCCACGGCCTCCTGCCGCGGCAGGAAGGCCTCGGGTTCCACCAGCAAGGGGAGGCACTCCGCTAGGAGGTCCCGGCTCTCGGTGTCCACCAGCACGTGGGCGGGCACCGGGACCTGGAACATCTGGCAGAAGGTCTCATTCAGCAGGGCCACGCGGCCGCTCTCGGTCTCCACCAGGATCCCGGCCTGCATGTTCTCGATGAGGGCGCGGAGGCGACCCGTGGCGATGCGGAGGACGATCTCGGAGTGCTTCCGGGCTGTGATGTCGTACAGGGTGCCCGACACCCCCTGGACCACCCCGGCCTCGTCGTAGGTGATGCGCTGGTGGGCCTGCACCCACTTCACGTCCCCCGCCCGGGTGGGAAGGCGGAACTCCCCCTCGAAGAGGGCCTGCCCTGTGTCCACCGCATAGGTGAGCATGTTCAGGTAGCGGGAGTGGTCCGAGGGATGGAGGCTGTCCAGGAAGGCCTGCTCCAGGCTCTCGGCCACCGGGATGCCCGTGAGCTCCGTCCAGGCGGGATTCAGGAAGGCCCAGTGGCCCTCCCGGTCAATGCGGAACACCACTTCTTTGAGATCTTCCACCAAGGTGCGGTAGCGGTCGGCCTCGGCCTGGGCCAGCTCCAAGCGGACCTCCAGGGGGAGGTCCCCAGGGATGGCGGGGGGACGGGGGTCGCTCGACATGTCCACCCCTCTTCGGCCGAATCGGTGAGAATCCTAAAAAAAGATTTCTTGTTTTTTTCGCTTTTCCCCCCATATTGAACTGCATCCCCTTGGAGGACCCATGGCCGCATCCGAGCAAGACGATCGCCTCAAAGCACTTTCCCGCACCCTCGCCGACATCGAGCGGGCCTTCGGCAAGGGCTCCATCATGAAGCTGGGCGACCGCATGGGCTCCGCCGAGGGCATCGAGGTCATCAGCACCGGCTCCATCGCCCTGGACTCCGCCCTGGGTGTCGGCGGGGTGCCCAAGGGCCGCGTGGTCGAGGTCTACGGCCCTGAAGCCAGCGGCAAGACCACCCTGGCCCTCCACATGGTGGCCCAGGCCCAGAAGAAGGGTGGCCTGGCCGCCTTCATCGATGCCGAGCACGCCCTCGACCCCGAGTACGCCAAGAAGCTCGGCGTGGACATCGAGAACCTCTTCATCAGCCAGCCGGACAGCGGCGAGCAGGCGCTGGAGATCTGCGATCAGCTGGTGCGCAGCGGCGCCCTGGACATCATCGTCGTCGACTCCGTGGCGGCCCTGGTGCCCAAGGCCGAGATCGACGGCGAGATGGGCGACAGCCATGTGGGCCTCCAGGCCCGCCTCATGAGCCAGGCCCTGCGCAAGATGACCGGCACCATCAGCAAGACCCACACCTGCGTGGTCTTCATCAACCAGATCCGCATGAAGATCGGCGTGATGTTCGGCAGCCCCGAGACCACCACCGGCGGCAACGCCCTGAAGTTCTACGCCTCCGTGCGGCTCGACGTGCGCAGCATCCAGAGCATCAAGGGCAACACCAACGACCCCCTGGTGGCCACCAAGGACGAGGACTCCTCCGTCATCGGCAAGAAGACCAAGGTCAAGGTCGTGAAGAACAAGGTGGCTCCGCCCCTGAAGGTCGCCACCTTCGACATCATGTACGGCGAGGGCATCAGCCGCACCGGCGAGCTGGTGGAGCTGGGCACCCAGCTGGAGATCATCCAGAAGAGCGGCTCCTGGTACAGCTACAAGGACAGCCGCCTGGGCCAGGGCGCCGAGAACGTGAAGAAGCTCTTCATCGACAACCCGGAGCTGGCCGACGAGGTCGAGGGCCTCATCCGCGAGCGTCTGGGCATGAAGGCCGTCGGCGGCGTCTGAGCGGCAGCGACCCGGGGCAACTTCCCGGCAAGACCCAAATCAAACGGCGGCCCCTCACCGGGGGCCGCCGTTTGATTTTGCCAGGACCCTGGTGCGGCCCTGAGGAGACCTACTCGGCGTCCTGGACGCCCAGTCCCGCACCCTGCAGGTGGCGCGGCAGGGGCGGTGCGCCCTGGCCGAGGGCCGACCCCGGCTGACCCGGGGGCCTTGGCGCCGCTGGGCGGTTGCCACCGGGGGCCAGGAGGGCCTTCATCTGCTCGGCCGTGGCAAAGCACTCCAGGCGGCTGATCTGCTCGGCGGTGGGGAAGGCGGCATAGCGGATGCGGCGTGGCCCCCAGATGGCCACCGCCTCACCTCGGATCTCGTTGATGCGGGGGAGGGTCTGGCGGGTGTAGAGGCCCAGGGAGACCCCGCCGGCGCTCGTGAAGCCGACGAGATCGGTCTCCGGCAGCAGCACCGGAGCCCCCTCGGCCCAGACGGCCAGGGTCATGGGCTTGCCCTGCGGGGTCTTGAGCATGGCCACGGTGGCGGGCCGGCCCAGGCTGGGCTCCAGGTCCGCCTCCTGCTGGCGGAGGGCCTCCAGGAGGTCCATCTGCTTGAGCTCCCGCTGGGGGGAGGACATGGGGTGAGGCTCCTGCAGGCGGGCCGTCACCAGACGGTCCTCGATGCGCTCCAGGAGGGCCAGCTGCAGGGGCTTGGCGGAGGCCTGGATGCTCTTGCCCACCTCCTCCATGAGCTTGGGCAGGAGGATCTGGGGGGAGGCCAGCAGGGTGTCCGCAGAGGGAATGGCCAGGAAGGGGTGCTGATCCTTGAACAGCCCCTGCCAGACCTCGGGGAGCAGCAGGCGGGCGGCGTCGTGGCCATCCCGCCAGGGGCCGCGGTAGATCCCCGAGGGGAGGCGCTCGAAGGTGCCTTCACTGCGCTGACGGAGGTGGTCCAGGGCCAGGTCCAGGACGTCGTCCTCGGGCTGGTCCCAGAGGCGGATCCAGGCACCGGGAATGGGCACCCCGGCGATGCAGATGCGCTGGCTCAGGCCGTCGATGAAGCCCTGACTCCACGGCGTCTCGCGCTCGGCCACCCAGGCCGGGACCAGCTCGGGGAGGAGGTGGTCCTGGGCATCGCTCCAGGGCTCGGGCAGACCCAGACCCAGGGCGTGGAGCTCAGCCACGGCGTCCGCCCAGGCTTCCCGCTCCTGGGGCTTGCGGTGGGCCTCAAAGCTCGGGAGCAGGGGTCCCAGCCCCGGCAGGTCGCCCGGCACACCCCGGGCCTCCAGGAGGCCTTCCAGGCCTGGCAGGGGCGCCTCCTCGGCGCGGGACAGGAATCGGTCGAAAAAGCCCATATGTGCAGGTCCATCCAAACAAAACATTGTGACTGCTTCCGGTGATTTATGCTGGGGAGATATGAAGCCCACCGACACCCTGGGTCGCCCCCTCCAGGCCCTGCGCATCTCCGTCACCGACCGGTGCAACTTTCGCTGCACCTACTGCATGCCCCGGGACGCCTTCGGCCCGGACCATGCCTTCCTGGACCGCGAGGCCCTCCTGAGCTTCGAGGAGATCACCCGGCTGGCCCGGATCTTCACCGGGCTCGGGGTCGCCAAGGTCCGGCTCACCGGCGGCGAGCCTCTCCTCCGGAAGGAGCTCCCAACCCTGGTCCGGATGCTCACCGGCCTGCCGGGCCTGGCCGACCTGGCCCTCACCACCAATGGCGTCCTGCTGCCGGAGCTGGCCTCTGACCTCCGCGCCGCCGGCCTCCGCCGGCTGACCGTGAGCCTGGACACCCTCCGCCAGGACCGCTTCCAGGTCCTCTCCGACACGGACCTGCCCCTCAGCCGGGTGCTGGCGGGCCTGGAAGCCGCCCGGGCGGCCGGCTTCGGTCCCGTCAAGCTGAACTGCGTGCTGCAGCGCGGGGTCAACGAGGACGAGATCCTGGACCTCGCCACCTTTGCCCGGGAAGGGGGGCACACCCTGCGCTTCATCGAGTTCATGGACGTGGGCACCACCAACGGCTGGCGCCTGGACGCTGTGGTCCCCGCCGGGGAGGTCCAGGCGCTCCTGGCCAGGCGCTGGCCCCTGGAGGCCCTGCCCCACCCCGAGGGAGCCGTGGCCCGGGAGTGGCGCTACCTGGACGGCAAGGGCGAGGTGGGCCTCATCGCCTCCGTCACCGCCCCCTTCTGCGGGGGCTGCGACCGGGCCCGCCTCTCGGCGGACGGCCACCTCTACACCTGCCTCTTCGCCTCGGATGGCATGGACCTGAAGGCCTTCCTCCGCGCCGGGCACGATGATGCGGGACTCGCCGCCCTGGTCGCCGCCCGCTGGACCCGCCGGGGCGACCGCTACTCCGAGCAGCGCCGGGAGCAGACCCCCGGCCTCCCCAAGGTCGAGATGTCCCGCATCGGGGGATGATGTCGTCATGCGCACCCTGCTCCTCCTCACCACCCTGAGCGCCCTGCTCACAGCGGCCCCTCCCGCGGCCGTCGTCCACGGCGGTGCCGGCAGCCCCCGGATTCGCATGGATGGCACGGACAAGGCCGCAGCGAAGGCCCTGGCTGGCCTCAAGGGGGGTGCCCCAGCCCTGGAGGCGGCCCTGGCGGGCGTGGTGGCATTGGAGGACGACCCCCGCTTCAACGCCGGCACCGGCGCCAACATCCGCCTCGATGGCAAGACCATCCAGATGGATGCCGCCTGCATGGACGGCGAGACCGGGGGCTTCGGGGCAGTCGCGGCCATCGAGCGGGTGAAGAACCCCGTGCTGGTGGCCCGGAAGGTCATGGCCACACCCCACCTGCTCATCGTGGGCGAGGGGGCCACGCGCTTCGCCCGGGCCCTGGGCTTCCCGGACTACGATCCCACCTGCGCCGAGAACAAGGCGCGCTTCCAGCGGGTGCAGGCCATCCTGAAGGGCAGCGATCCCCGCCAGATCGAGGCCTGGAAGCGCTACGACTGGAAGGCGGCCTGGAACTTCCCCACACCCCTGAAGGAAGCCCTGGGGCCCTCGGACACCGTGGGCTGCGTCACCCGCGACGCCAAGGGAAGGTTCGCCGCCGCCATCAGCACGGGCGGCACCACCATCACCTTCTACGGCCGGGTGGGGGATGTGCCCATGTATGGCGCGGGCATCTACGCCGGCCCCAAGGGCGCCGTGGCCTGTACCGGGAACGGCGAGGACATCATCAAGCACCTGGTGGCCAAGGCCGCCTATGACCTCCTGGAGAAGGGCCTCTCCGCCCAGCAGGCCGTGGACCGCACCCTTGCGGCCTTCCCGCCCAGGGTCGACCTCGGCCTGGTGGCCATCGGCCCCGACAGCACCGGCGGCGGCTGCAACTACTCCGCCGAGAAGAAGGCCTTCGTCACCGACTACCAGGCCCAGATGGCCTGGAGCGTGGGGCAGTAGGCCCGCTCGGAACCAGCCCTAGAACTGGACCCCGGCATAGAGTGACCCGGACCAGGTAGGGGCCATGGAGCGCATGGTCTGGTCGTCCATCTGCGACATGGGTGGAATCACCCGCTGGTTGGCCTTGAAGCCAGCGAAGCCAGCATCCGCACCGACCACCGTGTAGAAAGACCCGGTCCGCAGCTTGACATCCAGGCTGACGCGGACCCAGGGGCGGAAATACACAGCCATGGCATCGATGTAGCCCGTGCCGCCATTGGTGGTGGAGTAGGAGCCCTTGGGGTTGATGGTCTCAGCCCGACCCTCCAGGTGCATCCCGAAGTCCACCGCATTCCCCAGGGGAAGGAGATAGCCCGCCCCCACGCTCCAGTAGCTGTAGTCAACCTTGACCCGGGTGGCGTTCAGGATGTTGGCAGGAGGCACCGCAGCGATGTCCCGGTTGGTGACCATGCGGGCCGCACTCTGAAAGCGTCCAGCCAGCTCCCAGTTCCAGCGGGAGTCGTCGGCGAAGCGGCCCATCAAGCGCAGGCCAGGCCCCGTCTGCCGGTCCGCCTGGTCCTCCACCCCCGGGCCAAGCTGGACGCCCCGAGTCTGGATGGACTCGCCGAAGATGATGATCCTCGCATTCAGGTTGTTTGCAGACTCCTGGGCACTCAGCGCACCCGCCACGAGTATGGCCATCAGAATGCTAAGGGATTTCACGGGTCCTCCGGGAACCAGGGGGTCTTGTTGAAGTCCAGCCCTGGAGCCAGAAGCCCCAGGACTGCAGTGTCAGACAGTTTCAAACATGAAGATGCAGCTCAGGGCGCCACCGGCGTCGCGGGCCCATTGGTGATGACGATATCCCAGTAGTAGTTGAAGGGGATCTTGTAGATGTCCGTCAGGAAGGTACCGTCGCTGCCCTTGACCACCATGTTGGCGGCGGCCGTCTTGATGGCATCGATCCACTCGGGCCGATTGAGGACCCTCGCACCGGCCGGGGCATTGTTCTTCAGGATGGACTTAAGTGCAAAGACCGTCAGCGTGGCGTTCCCGCTGGGGAGGGGTCGCAGCTCGGTGGGCACATCAAACCAGCAGTACCCGGGGGCCACGATCTGCTTGCTGTCGGACTGCCGGGTCATGGCGACCCGGGCATCCGTGAGGATGGCAATAGCCTCGGGGTTGGGGAGTCCACTGGGCGAATAGGTCGGGTAACTGGCAGGGAAGCTTCCGGGGAGCATGAAGTGTCGGGTTTCGAGGACCCCGCCACTCGCGTCCCTGGTAACCAGTTCCACCACCCAGAAGTCCGGCGGGACAGGGTTGTTGCCCTCATCCTTGGTTGCATTGAACCAAGTCACCCGATACCCGCCCAGGCCAGCCCCGCTGAGGGAACCATCGGCGTTGCGGCCCCGCTTATCCACCGTCGTGTCTTGCGGTGGCACGAAACCCAGGGCAGCTGTCGCATCCCCCGTGGCGCTTCCGGACTGAGTGGTGGGTGGTTGTCCAGAAGGATCCGCCAGCCAGGTGCGAGCGATGGTGGCACCCGGAACCGCGTTGTACCAGGGCGTGTAGATCGTCCAGAAGAAGCGTCCGACCCCGAAGGTGCCGGGCGTCCCGCTGAGGTTCACCGGCGAAGAAGTCTGAGGCGCAAAGGTGGCACCGCCGGTCACGTTCAGATCAAACCGACTACCATCGGGCGTGATGGGCGTGAGGTAGCTTGGCCAATCCGTGCCCGGCACGCTGTACCGGTAGAAGGCAGTTGATCCGCTCAGGCTGGCATCGTACTTGAGCTGGGCACTGTTCAGCACCAGCGGCCAGGCCCAGACCTTGGTCCAGAGGTACTCCGCATAGCTGAACACACTGCGGATCCCGACCAGATTGCGCGTGGAGGCGGCGATAACACCCCGGTCCGGATCATTGGCATCGTAGGGAATGCTGAGACCAGTCAGGCCCCCCGCAAGGCGGGTGGTGCCCACGGACGCCGTGATCATTTGGCTGAAGAAGGTGCCAACCCCACCACCGGCAGCGGTGGACGTGAGGGTGGTACTTGCACTGGAACTGTTCCAACCGGCCACGGACAGGTCATAGGGATCGGTAGAACCCTTGGGAGCCCGGAAAGCCTGCATGGCCGTGACCCCATAGGAAGCGCTGGACGTGCCGTCGAGTACGTACGTCCCATAATTCAGGTTAAAGGCCAAGTCTGGGGAGCCTGCCGTGGAGCTCAGGCTGGCGGTGGCACCCGTGGGCTTCGCCTCAAGGACGAGGGGCCATTCCGCGAAGCTCTGATAGGCAGAGATGCCGCTGAACCCTGCATTCCCCGAAAGACTGGTTATGACGCCCTCTGAGAAGGGGGCGGACATCCGGTTCAGCCAGAAGGTGTCTGAGGTGGTCTTTAGTGCAGGCAAGGTCAAGCTGTAGAGGCCCTGCAGCTTGCGGCGCGCAGCTGTGTCCACCTCAGGTGCAAACCCCTGGGCTGTGACCACCTGGAGGGTGGGGTTCCAGGGGGCAGTCACATTGGCGAATCCAAAGCTGGAGGTGGTGGCATCCAGGGTGCCCCCCAAGGTCGTGTCGGCATAGGCGCCGGTCGGTGCATTGGGAATACGCATGAAATAGGTACGTGCATCAGAGTCAGCCCAGTTGGGGATCGTAATCCAGAAGGGCAGATCGGAGCGCACAGGGATGCTCACGGTGGCCTGGGCGCCCGCGAGGTCCGCCTGGTTCTGGACGGCATACGTATTGGACAGACCATCCTGGAAGATCTGGACCGGGATGCCCAGCCCATTGGCGGCCGTGGTTGCCGCGGTCACGGTGGAGGTCCCATTGTCGTCGCTCTTCTGGCGATACATGAGGGACAGCGTGAAGGACTGGGTGTTGATGCCATCCACCAGAACCAGTTTGGTGGCGGTGGCGCTCCGTCCCAGAGCGTCGGTGACAGTGTAGGTCACGGTCAGGGGGGTGATGGCCCCCGCCGTGCCGGCAAAGACCACATCTCCGGGGGTGTCCCCGGCGCCCGTGGTGGGGACACCGCCAGGGAAGGTCCAGGCGGTGACAACGGAGTCCTGGCTCCCGGGCTTGGTGGGAGTTCCCGCGAAGGACAACCGGCCGTTGAGGGGCACCACCACGTAGGGAGGGGTGATGCTTCCAGACAGCCCGGTGGGGGCGCTGCCACTGTTCTGGGGCGAGGTAATGGTGGCCGTGGGCAGGGCGTTGTGGGTGACCGTTACCAGGCGGGTGCGAGGTGTGGCCGTGGCACTGGCGGACCGATGGTCTGTGGCGGTCACCGTAACACTCACCGACTGGGTGGAGGCTGTGAAGGCGTCCGCATAGGTATGGGTGAGGGTTACAGGGACACCCGTAACAAAATTCCCCGTGGGGGTTCCCGAGACAGTGGCCGTTCCATCGCCCCAGTCCACGGTGTAGGTCACCGCATCGTTGTCAGCATCCGTCAGGGTGAAGCCCAACGTGAGGGGCCTGCTGGTGTATGCAACAGTGCCATCCGTGGCCGGAGTGGTCAGGGTGATGGTGGGCGCATGGTTCACGCCCAGGGTATTCACCGTCACAAGGGGCCCGCTGTTGGACGGTCCCTGGATGCCCAGCGAGTCTGTGGCATAGGCGGTGGGTGTGGAGGTCCGGGTGTGAGCCGAGGCCTCTCCCGTGTACTGGACCGTGAAGGTGTAGCTACCGCCACCATTGCTGACCGCTGTAAGCACGGAGGCCAGGGTGTCATTGGTCAGGAAGGTAATGTTGCCCACCGGAATGGGGTCCGTCACTCCGGAAGCGCCAGCCCTGGGGTTGGTGACCGAGAGGGTGAAGGCCTGGGTCACTGTGCCGCTAAGGTCAACATTCAGCACTGGCGGCGTCAGGGGGCTCGTGAAACTCACCGCTGGCAGCGGCGTCGCCACCACGGTGAAACTCACCGCCGGGCTCCAGTCGCCCACGGCGCCCCGGCCATCGATGGCACGGGCTCGGACTGCGACTGCACCCGTCACCGTCGCCGGGAACACGTGCGTCTGGCTGGCGCCACCCGCCACCACTGCGCCATTGCCGAAGTCCCACTCGTAGCTGGCAATG
>Ga0007792_10000102_pt1 | contig 33782 bp, 64 predicted proteins | sample CryBogmetaGMA6M_FD_60371 | JGI IMG/M metagenome (GOLD analysis project Ga0007792, IMG submission 60371) | Freshwater microbial communities from Crystal Bog, Wisconsin, USA - MA6M | ecosystem: Environmental > Aquatic > Freshwater > Lake | place: Crystal Bog, Wisconsin, USA | collected 2009-07-06
TTGTGGACAACCCAACTATGGATGACAGACTCAGTAATGAGGTACTAAAAAGTAGTGGTTGGTTGAAACAAGAAGAAAAAACTAAGATACATAATTTTTCTTAGATTTTTTTGAACGGTGGTGATGATGTGTACCTTGAAGATTATAATCCACAAGAAAGAATAAAAGCTAAATTAAATAGTGGTTTGAAATAAACCAAAATTTCCAGATATTTATAGGAAAATAAATAATGGAATCAATTTTAAGTAGTTTTAGAGTAAGAACCACTCTCAATCCAGAAATATGGATCGATGCGAAGAGCAGGGACACGAATTCCATCAGACTCGATTCTGAAATCAGAACCAGCCTTTTAAATACAGCAAAGGAATTTGTTGATTCGTTTGGTGTAGAAAACGTCGAAATTGATGATATTTTGTTTGTTGGTAGTCTTGCAAATTATAATTGGTCATCATATTCAGATGTCGATCTTCATGTTGTTATTGATAAAAGCCTCATTGGTGATGATGTTATTCTTGTTAATGAATTTATCGATGCAAAGAAAAACCTTTTCAATCTTAAACACGATATAAAGATTAAAGGTTATGATGTTGAAATATACGGCCAGGATATAAAAGAAGAACTTCAGTCAAGCGGAATATATAGTGTTCTATATAACAAATGGATTAAAGCACCATCAAAACTCGATCTTGAACTTGACAAAAAAGCAGTTATTAAAAAAGTAAAAGAATTCGTTAAAACATTGGATGAATTGGAAAAAATGGAAGACTCTGACGCAAAGATAAACAAAATCAATAAATTAAAAGATAAAATAAAAAAATATAGAAAAGCTGCATTAAAAACTCACGGAGAATTAAGTGTTGAAAATTTAGTATTCAAATATTTAAGAAGATCAGGTTTTTTAGAAACCATGATCAACCTTAAAACCAAAACCAAAGATGCTATATTATCAGTGGAAAATATGAACTTTGATGAAAATGCAGATATTTATTAACATCAGTGTCTACCTTTTGGATGTACCAACTGATTAAAATAATATCGTTTGGGACAAACGATTACAGACGTGGAGATCAAATAAGACCAGCTAACGCTGGCACAATCCGTGAAACGTCCAAAGTTCTGAATAAAAGTTCAGAAGCCCGTCTTATCGCCTTTGGCGTGGGTGGGTAGTTCACTAACAAGAATAAGTAACTAAAAAAAAATATATTATGTTAAACCCAATAGGATCAGAAAAAATACAGAATGTTGATGAAAAATTAGCCAGAATCAAACAAATGGCAGGTATCAACGAAACTACTGAAGCGACACCTTTAATCGGTAAACTTCAAACTATTATCCATGAAGCTGTTGCGTCTAATGGTGAAGAATATGCTATCATTCAAGAAAATAAATATGTTTATATTAAGAAAAAAAATGATGATGGTGTATATGATTATATTGGTGGTCTTCAAAACCTTCAAGAACATTCTTATAAAGGATATGGTGAAGCTTACAAACAACTTAATTTCTTATTCCAACAGATAAACGAACAAGTCGGACACAAAGAAAGTGTCGATATGTATAAAAAAAAAGTTTAACTGAAAAATACGTTTTAAAAATCCCAAAACCACAAACAGCTCCAGATACAGGAACAAGCTCAGATCCTCAAACTGCAGACCTGGAAGCCAGTCTTACACAAGGAATGCCAGCTGAAACGCCTCCTGCAGATGCCGCCATGCCAACCGATCCAAACATGCCACCAGCTGATCCAAACGCACAACCTGGCGGAGATGAAAATTTTAAAGAAGTACAAAAACTTACAGGTCAACTAGCTCAAAAGTTACGTGAAATTGGTGATATGACACCTAATGATATTAAGTATACAGTAAATTCAATTGTATCTGCTATCGATTTCACCAAATTGGATGATAATGATAAAAATTCCATCATAAATAAAATAGAAAGTAGTGGACAAGCACCAGCTGCTGCACAACAAGCTCCTCCAGCTGCCCCGCCAATGGCAGAGGAAGATATTCCAACTGATATTGGCGACTCATCCTTCGATAGTTCACCAGAAGAAGCCGAACCTAGTATGTTCACTGATATGTTTCAGAATCCGATAGTTAAAGATGCTATAGAAAAAGCTGATCTGACTTATGAGATGAAAGAAGAAGCAGATATGCTTGGTTTTGATTTTTGTGAAGCTGCAACCGTATTCATCCATGATTATAATGAAGATAGTTCTTTCATGAATGAATTAAAGTCAATCATTAGCAATTCTGGGTTTCATGCAAGACCATCATTAAATTCACAAAAAGATCTTGAATACTATGGCGTTATGATATATAATGCTCTGGTAAGAATGGATCAAGAACAAGGCTCACAAGGCGAAATGAAAATGACACCTTTGGGTGATGTTGATGAAACAGGTTACGGTATGAGTGCTATGAATGAAGAAGCTATCCGTATTTATAAAAACAATAGGAAAAGTTTATAAAAAACTTGTTTATTCAATGAGATTTTCTTACTATTGTAGAAAAATATAATAGTATGATATTAGGAATTTTTGGAAGGGCCCACCATGGGAAGGATGCAATTGGCGACTACTTAATCAATCAACATCATTTTTCAAAATACAAATTTGCTGACCCCCTCAAGCAAGGGGCTATGGCTATGTTTGGATTTACATATGAACAAATGTATGACGAAAAATTAAAGGAAGAAATAGATCCCTTCTGGGGCGTAACACCAAGATCTGTTTTACAGGTTCTCGGAACCGAACTTCTTCAATTCGGTCTTCAAGAACATTTACCCGACTTTAAATTCGGAAGAAAAATATGGGTTAAAAGATTTCAACAATGGTATGAAAGCAATAAATTAGCAATCGCAGAATGGACAAATGATTGTGAATTTGATGTTGTTATATCAGATGTTAGATTTCAACATGAAGTTGATATAATTAAAGAGATGGGTGGTGAAGTATGGAAGGTTGTGAGACCATCTATACAGTCAGATGATGATCATGCCTCGGAATCAGAGATGGGCGCTCTGGATGCTTCTAAAGTGTTTATAAACGATGGTACACTTATTGACCTCTACAGTAAAGTGGATGAAGCTTTGAAGTAATGAGTTCTTTGAATTTAGAAAAAGAACGTATAATCAGTATTCTTACTCTGTATGATTATAAACTACCATATGTTGTGGCAGAATATTTTTGCTACGCCTTTATGACAAATATATCATGTAAAAAAGTTATCAAGATTCAAACCATGTTCAGACCATTCCTTCAATATAAAAATGGAACGTATTATGTCTTTGAATTAAATGGCGATGTTGCATCAACCAAAAGAGGTATTTATGTTAATTTAACTGGTTTAGAGTTTCTTATTGAAAAGGAAGATTCTGATGAGTTTATGGAAAATAATAGCAATATGATTTTATAAAACGGAGCGTAAAACCCATCCATCGTTTTTACGTGGATGGGATGTAAGTGACAAAAGCTAACCTTGTGATAAGATATACTGACGTATTGTTTCTGGTGATGCTTCACCAATAGAACAAACAAAATATCCATCTGACCACAAGATTTTACGATACCAATAATACTGACGTAATGTAGAATGATGTAACAACCATAACTGGCGAGTAGATTCTTGTTTTAACCTACGAACCATTTGGGATATAGATAGGCAAGGTATATACCTAATTAAGAAATGAATGTGATTAATATCACTTTCCATAACTTCTATTTCAAAATCTGAATTATCTGCTATGGATTGAAATATAGATTTTAAATCATCATTTAACTGACCAACTAAGATATTTCTACGATACTTGGTAACTAATATTAAATGACATTTTAGATAATGTTTTGAACGATTTGTTGAAGCGTACTGCGAAAATAAATTTGTGAAATCACGATATTATTTGTATTTTTACAAAAAAACAAAGTATTTATTAGTATGAGTAAGAATACAGACAAATGGATAGGAAAAAGGTTTGGAAAACTAAAGGTAATTAGTTGTGAATCTACCATACCACCTAAATATTATGTGTACTTTAATTGTAAATGTGATTGTGGGAATGAGATAAAAATAAGTAAAGATGTTGTTTTAAACAAAGAAAGAAATGGTAAAAATATAAGTTGTGGGTGTTCGCATACAACAGTTGGTAAATCTAATATTGGTAAGAGAAGAGATAGAAAAGCAAAATCTAAAATCGGTGAAACACACAATAAATTAACAATTATAGATATTAAACCAAAACCTAAAAACAATAGGGGTTATAAGATGATTTGCAAATGTGAATGTGGTAATGTTACAGAACAAATTTATGCAGATTTAGTTAATAATAAAGTATATAGTTGCGGTTGTTATGGGAAAGAACAACAAAGTAAAACAGGTTCAAAAGTTGGATTAAATAATTCAACTAAAAGATGTTCTATATATAAATGGCATTATATAAAAGAAGGGAAAAGAATAAATATGCGTTCTGGATATGAAGTAATGTATGCAATGATTCTTGAAAAAGAAAAAGTTGTATGGGAGTATGAACCGAAATGTTTTAAACTACAAAATGGTAAACGATATACACCCGACTTTTATTTGTCTGGACAAAACAAATGGGTTGATATTAAAGGTAAATTTAAAAAATCATCTAAAGAAAAAATTAAAGAATTTGAAAATATGGGTTATGAAATATCCGTTATATTTATCCAAGAATTAGAAAAAAGATTAGGGAAATCATATTACCTTTTTAAAAAAGAATGGAAAATTAAGCACAATATTGATGGTTAAGAACATAATGAAAAATCATTGTTTAGCACAAGCAATGAGTGATGTTTCGTTGGGTACATTTTACACTATGCTTGAATACAAATCTAATTGGAATGATAGGCAATTCGTTAAGATTGATAGATTTTTTCCAAGTAGTAAGACTTGTTCAAGTTGTGGATGGACTAAACAAGACTTAACTCTTTCAATAAGAGATTGGACTTGTGAATCTTGTGGTGAACATCACGATAGAGATGTAAATGCAGCAAAGAATATATTAAAACAAGGTATAAACATATTGTCGGGTTCAGGGATTGAATCCTACGTTAAGCAAAAACAAGGTGAGGCGTTACCATTAGGTGAGTCTGCGACCCTTGAAGCCCATCCCATCGCCTTTGGCGTGGGTGGGTAGTTCACTGTGTGGTGATGTTAAACTTCTATGGGGTGATGATTGGGATGATTGGGACGAAAAAGACCTACACCATAGACTTAATTTTTCTGCGCCAAACTTTGATTATAAAAAATATAATAAACTTAATGTTACATTTTAAATGAAAAAGGGGACAAATCGTCCCCTTTTCTTGTGAATTAACTTAATCCGACATAATCATGTTACATAAACAGCAGCTTAGTTAACAGTGTCGATCATGAAGGTGCTGTATTCATCTTATATTAAAAAAGTCGAACTCCGTTATTCTATATATAAATAGTTTGAAATTCAGTTTTGTTGCGCTTTTTAACAAATATTTTCAGGATTTTGTATGATTTTTTTTAACTTTGTGCTTAACACAATGTCATCCAAAACTTCAGGTTGTGTGCCCTTATGTATAACAAAAAAATCATATTTACCTGACAAGTAATCATCGGCGTCTGATGTCATTGCAACATTTTTACCGTGATTCTTCATATCATTGAAGAAGCTTGCAAGTGCAAAAGGAATGGCGCTCTTATCAACATAATCCTTCCAATCATAAACCTTCCCACCATTCGGATCATTATCCATCATAACTTCCATGTATTCGGCAAGATTATCTAAAAGGTCTTCACCTGACGCCTGATCATTGAAGGTATCTTCATGACAATATACTATATCATTGGTTTGTCTGTTTAAAATCAAATATTCATCTCTATCATATGCACATCCAATATAAGGTCCTTTTACATCTTTAGCGGTACTCATCCTTGGTTCTTGTTCGTATGGATTAGGAATATTTGAGTCGGTCATGTCAGGATTTCTCCAATCTTCTCTGACTGGTTCAATTTCGTTATATATCTTTTGTAATTGTTGTTCAGTGATTCGATAAGTTGCCATATCTATTTTCTTTATAAATATCGCGAAAAAATAATAAAAGCCTCGTATAACATTTATTATATTTTACCTCCGCATTTTGGGCAGAAGCACCACGTGGTCTTTCTTAATCTGTAACCACAATCAGGACAATAATTTTTTAATTCATTTAGCTCAATAGGTTTTTTTGATTCTGGTAATATTTTCCACGTAATTATATTGAATGTATATGGATTAAATGCCATATCTACACTTTCTAATTCAGTATCTGAACGACGACCAGCCTCAACCCTACCAGTTTCCACCATAGGTGATTCCTGATCGTTAAGATCCATACTCATTTGCCACTCTTGGGTGTTTATGTTATTTGTTGTATTACTGTAATAAGAAATTGTTGAAGAACATTGACCTATACCTATATTTCCAACTATTCCATCTCTAAGACGATCCTTTGGAGTACCTGCACATGAATACCAAGGATATTCAGCACCACCAGTACCAGACGAACCCATAGCTGTTGCATAACCCCCTACGGTTATAATATACGGATTTGATTTTGGTACAGTTGCTTTAGCATAGAATAATATCTCAACCAAACCATTGTCAATAATTGCTTGTTGTGCATCAGAATCATTTCCATTAATTTCATATGTGGAAAATTTAAATTTTCTTGCTTCATCAATATAGCGATCCAAGAAAACTCTTTGACCAGGATTAATTACAATCCCGCGATCTGAAATGAATTCACCGTTTAATTTTATTTTAGCCAAAACAGGGAATGTTTTGGGATTAAAGAGTTCAAGTTCGAACTCGTCATTGTCACGTAAATATACAAAAGTGTCAATTTGTTTGACTCTGTTTTTTCCTTTTGTTACATACGCTTGTGGATTTTTCATGTTATAATAACATGAATAATTTTCATTTTTCATATTTTTACTCGTTTACATTTTATTATACCAACCTTATCGTTGCCATAAGCACCTCAAGGGCATTTTAAAACCCAAGGTTGATAGCCATACGAGGCTTTCATTTATAATAATAAATATAACGAATAAAAAATAAAGTTAATATGTTAAAGTAATTAAAAATTTACCACCCTCAACTTCAAGTTGTATACCAGTGATATATATTCCACCATAAGTATAATCCGATTTTTCTGTATTAATTTCAACTGTTTGTGGTAACTCAACACCAAGTGTATTGCTGGTAATAGTGCCCCTCTCAACTATAATCTCAAAATCTCGATCTTGCATTGTCTCTCCCTGAAGACTTCCGTATATCTCAATACTAATAGGATCGAGATCAATAGATCTTATACCATAAGCCTTATGTTCCAACTTGATAAAATATCGTATGTTAACTTTTGAAAAAAGAATATCCATATCCTTCACCACATTAATATAATCATCAATATCGTTACTTTCCAATGTTCTAATGTAAGGATCTGATTCACCAACTGTTTCTACCAAACGAGTTCTTTCTGTAACCATCTTTAATTGATTTTCAGTCATCCTAAATATTGGTCTCATCTCAGTAAGCGTTCCCTCACTTGGTTGAACAGCATTATATTTGTATAAGTCGAACATGCTTTCCTGTACTTTCTTTGGAAGTTTATCAGTTAATTTTTTTGCTTGTTCTTCACTTATTTTTATCTTCTTCTGTGCCATATTCTTTTATTTTAACTATAAATAGTTATAAATGGTCGATAAGTTCCAAAAATAAACCTATGTTGTCTGGAATTGGTGTAAGATGCTCAAATCCAAAAAATCCTTTCTTAATACCCTTTAAATTATCAAGACAGACAAGTTTTGAAAGACTATAATTATTTACAGTCTTAGCATCAGCAACACCACAAATAAAAAAATCTTTTTTTGATAGTTTGCAAACAAATATCGTTGTTCTGTATGTTTTAGGATAAACCAATGGAAAACATCCATATGTGAATGCAATAACGTCAATATTTCTATTAATTAAAGTATTAATCTCTGATATTCCATATGTGTCTTCGATAGCACTATAGTCAACAAAATTCAGATCTAAATATTGTTCGAGAATAACATCACCAACAACGGATAAATATATTTTTTCGTATCGCCTAATCTCATATTCATTCAATTTACGTTTTAATTTACGTTCATCTCTTTTTATAAGATTGTTTACTGCACTACCTAGTTTAACACTATGTTCATCATCCAGAGTTATCCCAACATACTTTTCATAGTATTTATCAAAATAATCCTCAAATTGCATTGTTTTTAACATGTTACAAATTTAATAAATTATTTGCTTAGTAACAAATTTTTTCTTACATTTGTACAAAAATAAAATACCACTTAAAATGAAACCAACAGAAGAACAACTAAAATTTATCAACTACGAAGGTACAAACTCATTAATTCTATCATCAACTGCAGGTTCAGGAAAAAGCGCATCATGCGTTGAACGCCTCAACAAAATGCTTCTAGATGGTCTTGATCCTTCCAGAGTTATCTTTTTTAGTTATACAAACGATGCTGTCAACGAATTAAAATCCAGAATCAAACATGATGTAAAAATATGTACAATACATAGTTTTACCAGTAGTGTGCTTGGTAAACTGGGTTTATACAAACCAATTATTACGTTCTTTGATTTTACTAAATGGTATAGAGAAAAGAAGAAACCACAATTAAGAGATTCCCTATCCGTTAAAGAGCAATATGCAAAAAATCTTGATGTATTCTATGAAGATAGTGTGTTGATCTCTACATTATTCTCATCATTTAAACTTCAGATTTATGATGGTATTCGTATGCCAAGACCACAATATTATAACCTTTATGAAGAATTCATAAATGAAACAAAAACTCGTGATTTTGCTGATATGTTAATTGATGTTGAGAGACTTTCAAGAGATCCTGGATACAAAGCATTTTTTAATAGAATGTATGATTATGTTTTTGTTGATGAATATCAGGACACATCAACACTACAGATGAAAATCTTACTTTCGATGAATGCAAAGCAATATCATCTAGTGGGTGATATTTTTCAGAGCATTTTCGGCTTCAGTGGAGCCAATTGTTTAGAAATTGAAAGATTATTAAAAGAAAAATATACTGTCGAAACATTCACCCTCACCAAAAATTTTAGATCCTATGTTGATATTGTCGATAATGGAAATAAATATAGTGATCTTAAAGCAATTCCACATCATAAACAAAAAGGAAAAGTCCACCAAAAATTAATTGATGAAGATACTCTTTACAATATGATGGAAGATGGTGAACCACTTACTGTTTTATGCCGAACAAATTATACAGTGAAAGAACTTGAAAAGTATGGTTTGAAACATAAGATTAAAATGCGTTATTTTAACTTTATAACACCCCAGGACATCGAAAAAGTTCAAAGTGGTGAGATTAATCCTTCATTAAAAAAACGTCTTGAAGCTGTGGCTCCGTATCATTTAAACACCATTGGGTTATTAAAATTTATTGAGGATAATAAAACTTCAAATACTTTTGCAACAACAATACATAAAAGTAAAGGCCGTGAGTTTCCAAGATGTGTCGTAATCAATTCTGTCGATCCAGAATTATTGGTCGCTGAAGATATGGATTCAAAATATAGTTATATAAATGATAATGGTAATATTGACATTGAAGCTAGGAATGTGCATTACGTCGCAGTAACCAGACCAATTAAAGAATTATATTTTTTGGTGATAGACGAAGACTAATTTCCTTGTGAATTATAAGGTTTTTTGTAGTTACTGCTATTCTTATTAGTACTGGTTTTGTTCTTCGATACAACACCTTTTCTTTTCTTTTTTGATTTTTTCTGAAAAGTTCTCTCTACCGAACCCGTCTTTTTTGTTGCCATAATATTTTTTCAATAAATAGTTGTTTCATACATAAAAATTTATTATTATTGTAGCCGATAAAATATTGATTTTATCAAAAAATAAACATATTTATTTTATAAAAAGAAATGAGCATTAGAACCATAGAATATTTAAATGATTTCAGAGAAGATCTCAGAAATTTAATTGATGATTATCTTGAAGTACTTTATGAATCAACCAACAATGTTGATCTCCATGATGCAATACAAATCAATGTAATCGATAAAGCAACGGAAACGCTTGAAAATGCCGATACTCTTATTGAGGAAATCGAAAACGGCAACTATAAAGAAGATAAAGAAGAAATTGAAGAATGGTAATTTAAAATCATTTGCGGTTTTTAAAACTATTTATAACTATAAACCGCACTATGGATTTAAATGAAGAGTTGTCTTATATAAAAAGACTTTCAGAAAATTTACAGAAAATCTACGAAGAAGATGCTGACGCGTCAGTGAGTGATTCTAATCCAACTGGTGCACCACCACCTCCACGAAAATCAGCACCAGTACGAGGAAAAGCCAACCCCATCGCAAGTCACGGTGTTTATGACTTTGGTATGCAAGACGGTCCAGCAAGAGGAATAATCTGGGAAGACGAAAAGTCACCAGATGAAGAAATGGATGAGGAAATGGAACAAGAACTCGATGATATTATCAAGGAAAGTAAAACCGAAAGTGAAGTTAAAAGAATTAAAGAAATAATGCATATCAAAGAGAATCCAGATACTTTAAGAATTGATAATAAAAAAATATGGTATAACGATCCAAATGAAAATGCATTTGGTTTTGGTTATTATAAAAACAAAATGGTTTTCACTGATCTTGGTAAAAATCATACAGAATTTTCCGATGAAGATTTAATATCATCCAGAGATGATTTAAAAACACCAGGAAGAATTTTCCCAAACCAAAAAGTCATTTCATTTTGGAATTTAAAAGGTAAAACATTACCAGCTGTTATTCATGATATTAATAACACTTTAAAAGAAGAAAATAAAGGATATATTATTGATAATAGTTGGCGCATTAGTGTATGTAGTTTAGCACAAGTAAAATCTAAAGAGCCTTTAGATTCCGAAAGAGCTTTACCTCTCGATGATGTTATTAAGGCTGTTGGTTCTAAAGACTCTACAGATACTTATTTAATATCCTGGGATACAGTATATGATATTATTTATTATGGAACATGATGAAATATTTTGCCGACATATTAGCAAAATTCACAAGAGGTCAAAGAATATTTGTATTATTTTTATTATTAATCTTTACCTCTGGCACCTACCTTACCGCAGGTTATTTTAAAACTGATGATTGTTCATCTTTGAGAAAAGAATATATGAGCCTACAAGCTGATTATATTACACTCGGAAAAATTATCGATAATGAAATAAGAAAAGAAACAACAAACTCACCAAATAAATCAGTACAAGATACTGTCCAATTAAATAAAATAGAATCAAACAATAAAACAATGTTGAAAAAAATATCTTTAATTATTAAAAAACATTCTAATATGAAAAACGATTAAGCGTCTATCATATTCACAGTACCACGATAAATAGTGCCCATACCATTAGCCACCTCAACGAAAGCTGTACCATCCTCTTCAACATCAAAAACCCGCAAATGAAAAGTTGTTTCATCTTCGTCTTCTTCATATTCCTTTAGATCACCCATTCTGGCGCCATTATTATCAGCTGGTCCTGAATTATCAAATATTTCCTCCTGGTGAGGAACTTCAAAATCTTCATTCAGATTAAGCAATCTGCGTATCGAATTTATATTTTCATTTAATTTATTCGTCATCTGTCTCTTTATCTAATCTTTCTATTTCTTTAATTATAATATCTTTACACTTACCACCTAAACTTCTATCATTTAAATAAGCATAACTTAATGCTTTTGAAATACAACGCATCTTTGATTTCTCTTCTTCGCTGTATTTATCCACCGCATATAATTTATTTAAGTTTTGATTTTACTAACTCAACTAACCTATGTTTTACAATTATACTCATCTGTTGCTCAGTTACAAGAATTTTCTTCTTTCCAGATAACCCCAAATGTCTCTTTATCTTTTCCATCTGAGCTTCTGTAACAAGAATCTTCTTTGTTTTCTTCACCTCATCAACGCCAATTGGTCTAAGGACTTTATCTGGATTTGTTCCATTAGGATCATCCCGATCTTCCCAAGGTTCTCGTTCTAAATTACCAAACTCATTTAATTTCTTTGTAATCTCATAAAAGATTTTTTCTTCTTCGTCTGGCGCATACCCATAAAGATGATACCCTCTTTGTTCATATTCACCTGAATGTTGATCCATCTCTGGATTATCACTATACCAAATACCACTATGGAAAGCAGAACTACTTGGTTCTGAGGCGCCTTTATCTGCGAGAAATTGTACAGTTTTTTCAATAACAGTTATTCCTTCATCTGAATCATAATCATCTGGTTCCATTGATACGCCTTGCTCGTCTACCCAACCAGAATCTGAAAAATCACCGTTTTCAGCTGAATCTTCATTCCATGTTTGATATGTAATCTTAACAATATGCCCAAGACTTTCTTCGGTTGGTTCAGGAAAATTATTATCACTGGCTTCCATTCCCATGACTTCCCTTATTCTTTTAAGATCTTCATAAACATTACCCTTGGCTCCAGCTCTGGTTTCCATCCAACTACCTTCACCCATAGCACCTTGATCGAAACCGCTACCAACTTCCATTCCATACATCTCATCAACAGCTGGTTCTGTCACCATTTTATCGGTTTCATACTCAGCATCAAGCCTTTGTTGTTCCATAGCTTTGATCATTCCATGACTTAAAGAATTATATATTTCTTCACCGTATTTTTCTTTGATTTCATTTTCATCCCTGAAATCGAATACCCTATCCTTCAACTTGAAAGCCATAACCCTTTCCATTTTAATATTTCTCCAACTTTTACTTGCAGCCAAAGCTTTATCCATTCCACCTTTAATGAATTGTATGAATGTGTTGGTATCAACAACAGTCAATAGATTGTTATTGTTTGCCATGTTTATTTGGGCGTCTGATTTATCAGCACTACTTCCAATATAGGAATTTAATTTTTTTCTGAAAGCCATGTGCCTTACAGCACCATCCGCTTTAACAAAAGCAACGCCAATAGTGACATTATTATTGAAAGCCGACATAACTTCTTGTGGGATATTTTCTCGTGTTAACATTTGTATTTTTTTCTTATAAATAGTTTTAAATACACCCAAATTTTTATCATTATGGTTAATACTTATATTAAACCAATTAAGCTATGGTACGATCATTTAAAGATTCATTATCCGTATTGAAATTCAAACTATTATCAAGAATTAGATATTTCTTAAATATTAAATCAAAAACTATATACCCACCTAACGATTACAAACTTGTATTCGAAGATAATTTTAACAACCTAAATAAAACAAATTGGGGAATCGGATCTCCTTGGGGCTGTGGTGTGTATAATAATTTCTCCTATTGGGGTGATACCGAAGATTTCATAAGAATAACATATAATACATTAATTCTTGAATCACATAATAAACCCAAAGAATTTGATGGCGTTATACATAATATAGGTATGGGTGCAATATTCACCCACCAAAACTGGCATTACGGTTGGTTTGAAATTGAAGCAACGTTACCAAAAGAAAAAAATATTTGGCCAGCCATTTGGCTCACAGGTGTAAATACCTGGCCACCTGAAATTGATCTTGTTGAAGGATATTCAGATGCTGGTGAATGTATGTTAAGTGATAACCATAAACATGAAGACTGGAGATTACAACCAAATATACATTTTGGCGTTGTTGCTGATGGTACAAAAGATTTTTATCGCGCAGAAAATCATCCAATAAAAAATGCAACCAACCAATATGTTAAATATATTTGCCATTGGACTAAAGATTTTATAGACATCTTTTATGATGGTCATAAAATTTTAAGAACAACAAACCCAAAAATCCTTAAATGGTTTAATGGTGAAAAAGATTCTATGCTTATAATCCTAAATAATGCTGTATGTAACGAAAATGCAACCGATAGTACTTTTAGAATTAAATCTGTAAAAGTCTTTCAAAAATAATTTGCACAGTAAATTTATTTTACTTAACTTTGTAAAAAAATTAATATGGACGAATTTAACTGTAACACCAATCGTACATCAAATGCATTCAACAGCTTGATAGCAATCGGTGCAAACAAAACAGCAATCCTTATCAACAGTGAACCAAATCTTATTACTGAAAATATTTTTGATGGTGATTATCTTGATGATAACCTAACAGACATAAGAAACATTCCAACTGAACCAGGACTATATAAATGTAAAATATTTGTTTATGGCTATAAATGCGTTAATGATTGTGGTACCGAATATTATATGGATGTCTGGATGGACTCAATCGAAAAAATTGACCAGTGAAAATACTTATGTTTCGTATTCGTATTATAAGGATTAAACTGACTAAGATAATATGAAACATAATTTGTATAGTGAACTACCCACCCACGCCAAAGGCGATGGGATGGGCTTCAAGGGTTAACGCTCCAACTAATGTTGGCAACTTACCTTGATTTTTCCTATCCGTTCCAGATAAGATATTTTTTAATGCAAATGATTTAATATTTATGGCAGCATTAACATCCCTCGAAACAACTTCACCACACTTTGGACAAGTCCATTCCCTATCTTTTAGAGTTAGGTCTTTGTTTATATGTCCGCAATTTGCGTGTAGTTTCGATGATGGTTCAAATCTGCCTATTTTTAGAATGTTCTTGCCATACCATTCTGCTTTGTATTCCAACATAGTTACAAAAGTTGACCACCCTGCATCACTTATTGATTGTGCAAGTTTGTGGTTCTTAACCATATTGGAAACTGCTAAATCTTCAATAGCTATGCTTTCGTGGTTCTTGATAAGTTCGCTTGAAGTTTTGTGTAAGAAGTCTTTACGTTGATTAGCTACTTTTTCGTGTAGAATAACCAACTTATGCCTCGTTCTCTTCCCTTTGTGCTTTGAATATTTGCGTTGTACATATTTTAATTTGCTTTGTGCCTTGCGAAGGAATTTAGGATTATCAAATTCTTTACCATCAGATGCAACAAGGTATGTTTTAATTCCTAAGTCTATTCCAACGGTTGTATTTTCTTTGATTTTTGCCTTTAGTTTAATTGCTTCACCAGTTTCACAAAGGATAGACACAAAGTATTTGCCTGTTGGAGTTCTGCTAATTGTAGCTTGTCTTATATCTCCTTTAGTTGGTCTGTGCAAAATAATATCAATCCCCTTTTTGAATTTTGGAATGATTAGTTTGCTGTTTTCTAACGTTACGCTTTGTGGGATATTAAAACTACCTCCGTTTGATTTCTTTTTGAAATTTGGGAAACTATTTTGTCCTTTAAAAAAAGCTGTGTATGCCTTATCTAAGTTGGTTATTGATTGTTGTAATGATTGGCTGTTGATTTCTTTAAGCCATTCACATTCAGTTTTAAGGTCTTTTAATTGGCTATGTAGTGCAAAGCAACTTAAATTAACTTTATTGCCAGCCCAAGCCATCTGTTTGCATTCTAAGGCTAAATTAAATACAAAACGACTTGCTCCAATATGCTTATTCAGCAAAATGGATTGTTCCTTTGTAGGGTTAATTTTGTATTTAAAAGCCTTTAACATCAATTATAAATATGTACAAATATACAAATATTTAAAGAAACAACAAAATTTATTTAAAATAATTATTAACTTTGTAGTGCAATTAACGGAGCAGGTCGCTTACATCCCACCCACGCTAAAAAGCGATGAGTGGGCTTTCGCTCCCATTAAGTAAATTTTTTGATGATCATGAGAAAAAATTAAAAGCTGGAAGTAATCCAATAAAAACTATCAGTGATGTTGTTCTCGATCCAAGTGACGGGGATTTCTCACTTAAAATAAATGGACATGATCATCTCTGGATTGATAACAATTCAGTGATTGAGATTGCCGATTATATTGAACAAAATATTATGCAAACTGGTTATATCGCAATTACTTGGGACGTGCTGAACGTGTACGACAAAAACGAGAATGGAACAGAATTTAAAAAAGTGTCAGAACTCGAAATAGGAAAAGAATACTCCTCACCAAAAAAACTTTGGTTCTTTGTGACTGACGAACATCATGGTGGTGCCCTTCATGAATTTGAAGTGACCTTCAAAGCCAAGGATGTTGACCAAAAATTTTCAAATGGCTATGAAGTTAAAAAGATAAAAATTGTTAAAGAAATTGAAAGAAAAAACCTTTTAAAATGAAAAAGTTAATATTAAATAAGGATCAGGATAGACCTGTAAGATTTCAAGGGGCTAACTATATGGTTGGGATTGTGAAACCGTGCTCGTGATGAATGCAGCATGTGTCATTCCTCTGAGCAAAGGAATCTATTTCGGGAAATATCATATCTCTACTTTTTTCTGTCTAATCAAATCCTTTGACTCTTCTTCCGTTCCCATAACTCCCATCTCTTCCCTGCTCTTTATGTATGCCTGCTCTGCTATTCTATTTGCCTCTTCCATACACTTCTTCTTCTCATCACTTCTCATAAAATTATATTTCTTATAAATATCTGATAATATCTGGTAATTTTTTCCTGAAAAATATTTTTAGATTTTGAACTTCTTCAGAAACAAGATCCGTTTTTTGCCCTCCTCTCACGTTTTGTATCCCCTGTTTCATAATAAAGATTCTGATTTTTTTAAAAAATTCTTTATCGGAAAAATTTTAAAAAATTGATAACTACCTTAAATTAGGGTTGTTTTAAGCCTGGAAAAATTTTTGACTAAAAGTTCACTTGGTATATTGAGGCCCCTTTTTAAGGGGGGGGGGATATACTGGCCCTGGTGGGGGGATACCCATACCCTATACCCATACCCCACATATGTCCATGTCCCTTATATGTTTGCTGTTGTATATAATATATCTTATAATATAGCAGGATATATTTACTGTGCAAGTATATTATTAAATTTATTTTTTAATCATTTTAAAGCTCACTGTTAAACGCAAAGGTTAAATCGATAGATAACACTACTTTTATATTATCGTTTGTTGTGGTTGTTGATAGGTACTTAAAATGATATGTATATCCTATAATGAGAAAAGCCCGACTATTACATCAGGCTCTTTGTGATATGTTGGATATTGTTATTCGGCAAATTTAACCTCTTCGCCTACCTTTATTTGTTTTATCCCTTCTAATTTTACTGTTCTAACAATTACATCATTTTCGAGTCCTTGATTGAAAGCCTTTGCAGTTGTAGGTTTGAACTGTTTGATAATTTTTATTTGCTCTTCGGTTGCTTCGATACCATTAACAAAATAGCCTAGATTTTTAGTTACACCTACATTGCAAATAAATTTAAGGTATTGGCAATTAGTATCAGATTTTTTTGCAATTAGTGAACCATTAAAAGAATCTACAATTGTTGTAAACCAATTTTCCTTTGCTACAAATTTTTCAGCAGTTTCGCCGTTTGCAGTTGCCTCTTTAATTCTTGCGTTGTTTACTACATTAGTGTAATTGCTATTAAGTAACATATTATAACTTACTAACTTTGTGATACCTTCATTTTTTAATGGATTACCCGTTTTAAGTTGTTTTTCTTCAACAATTGCTAACATTTGACCAAAGGTAGCAGAACCGCCGTTATTAATGATTAAACTAATAATTTCAGCTTTTTTTGATAATTTAATTTCGTTTGTCATACATTCAATTTTTAAAATGTGATTAAAATTATGATACAAAGGTAATTTAAAATTATTTACTGTGCAAGTGAATTATTAATTATTTTTAATTTCTTTTTTAGCTGTTTGTCGTATACGACTACGGACTAATTTCTTAAAAGTTTTATCTTTTTTCGTCCCCGAAGTTCTTTGTTGGTTATCTTTTTTTCTGTTTTGTTGTCCATTGTTTTGCGTTTTATCTTGATTTGATATTGGTTCAAATATACGGAAAAGAAATTTACTGTGCAAATATATTAAATAAAAAATACGTGGCTTATTTCAGACCACGTTCAGACGTAATGCTATAAGATATGTTAATTATCTTCGTCCGAAGATATCTACCTCATCTCCCATATTATTTTATTTTTTGTTTTTTAGTGTCCCAGTTTCCATAAGATTTAGCAATAGGATTGCCCCGTGAATAGCTATCAAATATTTTGATAACATCACCATTGTTCATTTCGTGAACTTCCTTAGTTCCAGCACCGCCAAACATAGAAAATGATTCACCATAAACAGATTTGCCTTGAGCAATACGTTCATTGATTTCTTTTTTTGACTTGCCTTTGATATAATAGGTTTGAATTGCCATTGTTTTGTTATTTTGTTGAAGCAAAGGTATGAATAATTTATTTACTGTGCAAGTGAATTATTAATTATTTTTTACAAATATCATTCATTGATAATATGCAATAGTATTTTTTATTACTGAAACCATAATCGAAATAGCAATTTTTAATTTCGGTAGCATTAAGAAATTTATTTGCAATTTTTTTGTTTGTAAACTCAAACTTAATATAGGTACAAATATTATTAACAAATATAATTGTCACGTATCTATCAATTTCATTTATTTCAAATGCCATTGTATCTGATTTAAAACTAAAGTATGAAGGGTTGATTTTAAATCTGTCATAATTCATACCAATTTGTGCATTAGAATTAATAGAGATGAAAGTGATTACGAGTAATAATAATAATTTTTTCATAATGTTTGTTGTTTTAGTTGTTATTTGATAGTTCAAATTTACGATAAAATTATTTACTGTGCAAATTTAATATGTTTGTATAACTCTTTTAATAAATACTATACTATCAGATTTACTAATTCTACCAAATATATTATCATTAACTGAAAAATTATAATTTGTGAATAGTTCAGCGATTTTATAATTTGCTACAATTTGTTTTTGGTTATTCTCCGACCAGGTTTTTTGTCCCTTAAAAGTGTATGCATATTTATAACTTCCATGTGGTTTTTCAACAGTTATAATTATTGCTGAATTATCATTTTTTGGATAATATGTTTCTTGAGTACATGAAGATAATAGATATAATAATACGGATAATAATAATACTTTTTTCATAGGTTTAATTGTTATTTGATGATTCAAAGATAATATAAAATTATTTACTGTGGAAGTGATTACAAAAAAAAGTTGCTCATTTCTGAACAACTTTCCTAACAACAATTTAAAAAAAGAAATTATTTAATAATACCAGAACAAGCACCAAGAACAATTGCTAAAATAAGGATAACATAAAATGCGATAAAGATTCGTGAGGTTTTCATAGATTTAAGTATTTAATTGTTTAAATATTTGTACTTCAAAGATAATATAAAATTATTTACTGTGCAAATAAATCAAACAAAAAAGCCTAACTTTTTACATTAGGCTTAATTGCGTGATACAAAGGCAGACAGAAAAGTATTTTATATATTTTTATCAATCCAGATTTGACAATCATCAACAGTCACCCAGATGATCATTTTTTCAAGTTCTTGTTTTGTTGTTTTACATGAAACAGATTCGCCATTGTTTGTATTAGTTCCAATAACAAGTCCGTTTCCAACGATAGGATATGACCAATTTTTCATCATGAACCCGCCAATATTATCATGAAACAAACCTTCCTCATCACAATAGATAACATCAGCCTGATCAAGTTCAACAGGACAATCAAACATATTACAGTCGTTTCCTAAAGCTTCGTATATGGGTTTTAAACCCTTTTCCAATTCGATTTCGATAATCGTTTTGGTTACTACATCAATTTTAAGTACTTTCATTTGTTTTGTTGTTTAATTGTTGATTCAAAGGTATGAATAATAAATTTACTGTGCAAATTAATTTAATTATTTTTCGCAATATCCTCCAATTCAAAACGTAATAATCTACCAGCTTTAAATGTATCATGACCATATCCGCCACCAGAATATATCTGATTCTGATTAACATTTATCCAAAACATTTCACCCAGAAAATCAATAAGAACTTTACAAACATTCTGATCTCTATTTTGTGTGCCGAATATAGGAATTTTTACACTAAACGAATATTCGCCACCAGCTGAAATATAATATCCAATTGAATACCAAGCTATAGATTTGCCTTCTTTTATTTTTTTATTTAATAATTCTATTGTTTCCATAGTTTAATTGTTGATTTGATAGGTCAAAGATAAGGTTTATTTATTTACTGTGCAAATAAATTATGAATGTTTATCCAAATAATAATTGAATTGTGGGAAGAAATTATTTATTCCTTTTTGAATTTCGATCAATTGAACTACATCTAATTCAATTTCTTTTTTATTCCATTTCGTTTTCAGTTCCCCCCAAAATTTTGCAATTCGTTCAGCCTGATCTTTATTCATTGATATAAATTCAATAAAATGTTTGACTTTGGTTGATATGATTGATGATTCCCAGATGTTACGAGGATAACCATCAGAGAATACTTTTTTGCTGAATAATATCCAATATGAAGGAATTGCTTTGTTATCAATTATTGATACCTGATAGTCCTTTATTTTGCCTGTTCTGCCGTCTTCTAATACTACCGTTTGTCCAACTCTGTATTTATAAGTAACTGACTTTGGCATTTGTTTTCTAACACTCATTGCTTTGTTGTTTAATGTTAAGGCAAAGATATGATAAATTTATTTACTGTGCAAATAAATTTAATATAAAAAACCTGACTTTTTACATCAGGTTTTTTAAAGTTGACCATAGAAGGAATAAACAGAACTAACTTATTTTATATTTCTTTTCAACTTTCTTTTTATATTGATCTGATTTGCCATTATCAGTTTCAACGTATCGGTCAATGATATTATTCATTTCATCAAAATAAACATCTTCAACAGTATGTTTAATTTCATTTCTCTTATAGAAATCCAGACGGTATACATCAACTCCATCAATATATGTAATTCTTACAATACCTTTGAATTTGAAGCCTTGCACCTTAAATGATAGATAGGTGTTTTTCTTTTCGTCTTCACCATAACTCCAATTATGTGCTCCCCAGCTCATAACTTGCATTGTACCCATACCATATAATTGTTGTTTAATGGTTTGGGGTATTTCTTTTCTTGCTGTCATTGTTTTGTTGTTTAATTGTTAAGTCAAAGGTACAACAAATATTTTTACTGTGCAAGTTAAACTTCAAATAATTTTGTAATCAAATAAAACACTCCATTATCAGCAGTGAATGTGATTTCATATTCGTATTCATATCTGTTATTGCAGTCATTGGACAGATCAGCTATGATATAACTGCCTTCGTTCCAATATTCAATATCCTTTAATTGTTTAGTGATACCTTCGCCAGATACTTTTGATTCACCCAACAGATATGATACATATTTTTCAATAGGTTGTGAAGCATCTTGAACACCCACAAACTTTTCATTCTCATCAAATATTACTCTTACTTTCATTGTTTTGCGTTTTTATCTTGATTTGATATTGGTTCAAATATACGGATAATTTATTTACTGTGCAAATATATTAAAAGAAAAACCCCCAGAATGTAGGGGGTTTCTTTTCGTGATTAAATTTTTCTATAACTTATTAGATATCGTATTATTAAAGTCAATTAAGACGGGCTTCGTATTGATTTCATCGGATTATATATTAAAATTGTGACATTTTACCGATTGAATAGGTTTGTGTTATTTGAAGAGGAAAAAACCCACCGCCTTCAATATGCACTTCATATAAAAAACTATCAGTATTAATTATATAATAAACTGATGTTAGTGATGATTTCGCTATAGGTATGACTTTAGCTGATTGCGGGTATTCATTTCTGACTTTCAATTCCCTTGCAGCATCCACGTTGCAACTTGCAAAAAGAATGACTGAAAATAAAGCGAGTAATAATGTTGTTTTTTTCATATTGTTTTGTTATTTAATTGTTGATTCAAAGATAAGGAAAATAAATTTACTGTGCAAATAATTTTAATATAAAAAAACGACTACCCTCAGTTGAAGGCAGTCGTTCAATAACAAAACAAACAATATTTTAATCCCAGAATGAATTTTCTTTCAGTTCCACAACGCTTTCAATCCATTTAAGTATTTGATCAGCATAGTATGAAGTTGTGAGGTCATTCAGAAAATCATCAAGTTTTCTGTGTGCATTTGAGTCAGTGGCTTCAATTGTTCCACGTGTGAATTCCTTTGCATTTGATTGATCAGATGAACGCCTTGAGCCTGTGGAAAAATCCCAATCTTTTCCGATAACAGCAATTACTTTGCCCGTGATTTCAACTGTGATAATTCCGCCTTTGCAAACCTCCCCCAATTTATAGGTTTTGGTGATAGTTTTTAATTTAGCCATATTCTTGTTTTTAATTGTTAAACAAATATATGCATAATAATTTTACTGTACAAGTTTTTTGTTAACTTTCTATATATTTATAATAAAATAGGTGAATATGCAAAAGATATGTATTAAATGTGGAGCTGAAAAAGATATAAATGAATTTAGTAAGCAATCATCAAATAAAGATGGATACAAAAATAAATGTAAACAATGTGTTAATGATTATGGTAAAGAATATAGAAACAATAATATTGAATACGAATTACAACGATCAAAACTATATTATGAAAATAACAAAGATAAAAGATTAGAATATTTTCATGGTAAGAAAGATGATTTAATTGAATACGGTAAGGATTACAGGGTTAAAAATAAAGAATCTATTAGTAAAAAGAGAAAAGATAACTATATTATCAATAAAGAAAAAATAGTTAAACAGTCTTATGAAAGTTATAAAAGAAGATTAATCAACGATCCTATTTTCAGACTTAAAGTAAAAATTAAAAGTACTATTAGATCATCAATAAGAAGTAGAGGATATCTTAAAAAAGATAGAACCATAGATATACTTGGATGTAGTGTAAATGATTTTAAAATATATCTCGAATCAAAATTTGAACCCTGGATGACTTGGGTTAATTATGGAAAATATAATGGTGAAATGAATTATGGGTGGGATATTGATCATATTATTAAATCATCTTGTGCAACAACGGAAGAAGAACTTATTAAACTTAATCATTATTTAAACCTTCAACCACTATGTAGTAAAATAAATAGAGATGTTAAGAGATGAACCAACATTCACCGATTTTCCATGTTTTTGTTTTCTTTGCCATTTGTTTAGTTGTTTAATGTTGAACCAAAGATACAAAGAATTTATTTACTGTGCAAGTTGTTTTAATATAATATCTAATTTGTCAATATCATAATTCAATAAATGTTTCATTTTTGGATAAGGAAATAGTTGTGTTATTTTTGCACCGTAAATAACACCTTTTCTTCGTTTATCAAAAGGTACTTCATAATAAACATAAACACCTTTATAATCAGCCACCCAATTTATGGAAATTTCATCCATTGAATGTTTACCTTTTTCTTTAACCTTGATTAGAATTTGGTCTATTAATAAATCTTTTTCTTTATCATTATTTTTAATGTGTTTCATTGATTGATATTTGATTCGAATATACAAAGAATTTATTTACTGTGCAAGTTTTATTTGATATTATTTAAAATATCAATTAAATCTTCAATTGTAGCTTCTGAGAATAAACTATAATGATAACCATGTGAATCCAAAAAAATTAACCGCCCATCAATCATAACCAATTCACTATAATCAAATACATTAACCTTTAAAGCATTTCCTTGTATATGATCGGATTCAAGCTTACTCATTGCAATTTCTTTTTGAAGGGCATCGAGTACCTTTTCTTGCAATTCATTGTAATCATTTGATAAATGAAGATATTTGCTCATAGCTTTGATATATTATTTGATTCAAATATACGGAAAAGAAATTTACTGTGCAAGTTAATTTGGAAAAATCGTATTAAAATTAAATGACTCAAGGATAGGTGCATTATTTGGCATCTTCATTGTCCTTTTATTTAATCTTTGAGCATACACAACATCATTTTCAAATCCAAATATTTTATATAATTGTGTACCTTCTCTGCCGAAGAATTTACATGGTACTTCAAAAAATGTTCCTTTCTTAACACCTTTGTATTCATCGGTGAATTTAATATCAATTAATTTTCTGTCCATGATTTTATTATTCAGTGGTTAATGAAAAATAAGGTAAATCTCTTTCAGTAATTTTACCATATTGATACAGTCCGTGTTTCACGGGTATGCTGATTTCTGTTGGTCGGGTTTTCCATGTCTTTGGTTTTCCATTCACCCTCCATCGTTGAGGTGTACCATCGGCATTATTTGCACTCATTGAATGTAGGATTGTACCATTCTTTAATTCCTTTGCATCTTCAAATGTCATTCCATTCATTGCTTTGTTGTTTTAATGTTAAGCAAATATACAAAGAATAAATTTACTGTGCAAATTTATTCGAATTTAATTTTACCAACAATTTGTTCCAAGTGTTCGACAATTCCATCATCACTGAATACTGATTCTCTCAGATATTTTCTTCCATCTTTCAGCGCTCTGATATTAGATTGAAACATACCACATATCCAACAGAATCGTGAAGTTCCATTGATAAGCTTGATCTGATCATCATTTAAATAAAGTCTTTGATTTGCCATAGTTTTGTTGTTTAAATTGTTATTTGATAGGTCAAAGATACATAAAATAAATTTACTGCGCAAATAATTTTATCATGAATCTTGATCTTGTAATCTCATCCTTGCTGCATCTTGTTTGTTACGTTCTTGTTGCGCTTCTTGTTTGTGTTCGGTACAATATCCTATATATACTGTATCAATGGCATCAGAGAATGCAGGTGTATAGTTGAATGAACCTTGCAGGTTTTCAGTCTTGCACACATGGCAAGTAACTACATATCCTCTATTATTTTTTATGATCATAGCTTTTTGTATTTAACGGTGGGATATTGATCACATAATTCCTATTAGTTCTGCAAAAACAGAAGAAGATGTAATAAGATTAAATCATTATACAAATCTTCAACCTTTATGTTCGTATGTGAATAGATATATAAAAAAGGAAAATTTAGTTTAAATTTTTTAACAATTCTTTAAACACTTCTACTGTTATTGATCCAGATTTTACTAAAATATATATCATTGTGCTTTTTTCATCCAGGGATTGAATGTTGTTAATCTTTTGTGTGAGTTCATCTTCTGTGTATAATCTCATAATAAAGAGTGTTTAACAATAATTTATTATAGATACATCTTCGAGCATCCATAATAAATACACTCATATTATAATTTGTTTACCATAAATCAGATTAACAATAAGTTTTTTCTTTGCAAGTTTATTGATCTCCTTTTCTGATTTAATAATGAACTCAACATTTACCTTAAAATGTAATTTCTTATTCACCAAAATTAAGATACAATTTTCATCAAATATATCCTCAATTTCGCAAGAACAATCAATACCATCATTTGTGGTATATGAAACTGATTTATGAAATAGTTTTTCTTTGCACATAATCTTGATTTGATATTGATGCAAATATACGGAAAATAAATTTACTGTGCAAGTATATAAACCAAAAAAGCCTGATGAAAGTCAGGCTTTTCCAGAACAATTAAAACAACTTAATAAACAAATTCATCAATATCTTGTGGTAATTTTGTTCTGATAGTCATTATATATATCAATTAGTATTGATTTAGAAGGAATACCATACATAGTTCCGAGTAATACACCATTTGATGTATAAACCTCAATTTTTTTATCCTTTCCCTTTTTTATAGTTTCCAAACTAAAGTATTGACTTATTTCGCAATATTGTTTCATGAGAGTAGGAAACCGAATTGTATCTGAAGGTTCTGTTGTATAATAATAAACCAATTTTAAAGGTTTGTAATTATTAGCATTAACCAATGTTATAGTCAGAATACAAAATATCAAAAATAATAGTTTCTTCATAGATTTAATTTATGTACAAAGATAAGCAAAATTTATTTACTGTGCAAATTTTCACCAATAATTTTCTTCAAGCCAATTTGCTACCTCAACATCAAAACAAATATTCAGTTCTTCATCATCAATTTCAGGAATAGTATATCCCGCCATGAATCCAACTTTTTCATTGTTGATGTATATTTCTACACCATGTTCAACTTGTCTGACAATAAACTCATTGCCATAACTCCATACACCTTTTTCATTCATATACTATATATTTAATTATGATTTAAAATATAATTCGCCTGATTTCCAATTCTTTTCACCCTCTGTCATTTCTTTAACAAAGGCAACAGCCTTTGCATCGTTTGGATTATAAACAAATGCACCGTCAGTTGAACACACCGAAAAATCACCATGAGTTAAACCATGAATGTAATACTTAGCACCTTCATTATCTCCAAGTGTTTCAAGTGCCTTAATACAAGGTTGCTTTAATTCAGAAATCACTTTTACATTACCCGTAAAGGATGATGTAATACCAAGTTTTACCTTTACTTCGGTAAATAACTTAAATTCATTTGTCATTCCGAGATTTTCAAACCCTTTGAGAATCAAAGGTAAATATCCACTTTGTGGTCTTGAATAAGGATTGCTCATTTGTTTAGTTGTTTAATTTTGATCCAAAGATATGATAAATTTATTTACTGTGCAAGTTTTTACCAGAAGAAATCATCAATTTTAATATCAAATCCTTGTAACCCTTTAATGAGTTCAACAAAATTATCGTATTCATGTGTACCAATTTGTCCATCGGTAACAATTTTGCCATCCTTCATTTCAATGTAACCCATCACTTTTCCGTTGCTTCTGATTGACATAAGAAATTGATCTCTCGATAATCCAGTTGTTCCACACATATAATTTGATTTTAATTGTTAAGCAAAGATATGTTAAAATTATTTACTGTACAAATAATTTTATTGTTTTTTTTATCATTTTTTCATTATTATTGTAATTATGGACAGAAAAGAATACGGTGAAATTTATCGTGAAGTAAATAAAGAAAAAATAAAAGAACACAAAAAAATATATTATCAAAATAATAAAGATAAGAAAAAACAATGAATTGTATAAATTAACTATATACATAAGAGTATCTATACAAAAAAATTTTAAAGAAAATGGATACAAAAAGAACTCAAAAACCGAATTAATTTTAGGTTGTTCCTTTAATGAATTTAAATCTTATCTTGAATCGCAATTTGAAGATTGGATGAATTGGGATAATTATGGAAGATATGAAAAGGGAAAATATAATATTGGGTGGGATATCGACCACATAATTCCAGTTAGTTCCGCAAAGACTGAAGAAGATGTAATAAAATTAAATCACTACACAAATCTTCAACCATTGATATGTTCTTGGATGTTAGGAGTGAACTACCCACCCACAGCATAGCTGATGGGATGGGCTTCCTGCACAACGCATAGCCTAATGACTTACGTTAGCGTACAAAGGGTTGTCCCTAACCCCGAAATTCTTTATATTATAAGCGGCGTTTAAATCTCTATCCATTGAATTACTACACTTATCACAATCATAAGTTCTATCTGAAAGTTTTAAATCTTTCTTGTGGTTTCCACAATTAGAACATACTTTACTGCTTGGTTCAAATCTGCCAATTACAACAATATTTTTACCTTGCCATTCAGTTTTATATTCAAGCATTGTTCTTAATTGTCGCCAACCCATTTCAGATATGGCTTTAGCTAAATTATGGTTCTTAACCATATTACTAACTGCTAAATCTTCTAATACAATTGTATCATACGTGTTTACTAATTCAGTAGATATTTTATGCAAGTAATCAGTCCTTTGGTTACGGATTTTTTCTTGCAATAATGCTACTTTTAATTTTTGTTTTTCTCTATTTATTGAACCTTTCTGTTTTCTTGCAAAGCTTCTCTGTTCAACTCTTAATCTTTTTTGTTGTGATTTGAAAAAGTTTTTATTTTCATATACCACACCATCAGAAGTAATAGCTAAGTCTTTAATACCAAAATCAATTCCAACAGATGTTTCCGTTTTAATTAACTTTTGTTTTGGCTTTTCTATTTGTGTATCAACCAATATTGATACAAAGTATTTACCAGTAACAGTTTTGCTTAATGTAACTCTTTTTGGTAATCCTTTGAACAATCTATGATAATCAATAGCAACCTCTTTTAATTTAGGTAATTTTAAAATGTTGTTATCAAAATCAACCTCAAAACCTTGTGGAAATGTAACTGACTGTTTAGAATACTTATTTTTAAATTTAGGAAATTGCCCCTTACCTTTAAAAAAGTTTTGATATGCTGTGTCTAAATTGATAATACTATGTTGTAGTATTTGACTTGGACATTCTTTAATGTAATCAAATTCATTTCTTAATTCTGGAAGTTGTTTAATTAAATCGTATTTAGATATTGATGTTTTATTTGAAGCATACGCAACAGTCTTGGTTTCTAAACCAAGATTATATACTAATCTATTTACACCAAAATACCTTTGTAATTGGGTTTTTTGGTCATCCGTTGGGAATATTCTGTATTTGTATCCTTTAAGCATATATTATTAAATAGTCTAAACTTTTGTAAAAGTACAACATTTTTATCTAAATTACAAGTTTTGGTTAAATTTATTTTATTTGATACCGTATTTTGTTTAAATCATTCCGTCTTTGGTTGTAAATAATTTAAACAAAATACTACATTATGCAATCAAATTACATTTCTACAAATCGTTCAAAACATTATCTAAAATGTCATCTAATCTTAGTTACTAAGTATCGTAGAAATATTTTAGTAGGTCAGTTAAATGATGATTTAAAAGATATTTTTCAATCTATAGCTGATAGTTCAGATTTTGAAATAGAGGTAATGGAAAGCGACATCAATCATATCCATTTCTTAGTTAGGTATATTCCTCGTTTATCAGTTTCGCAAATGGTTCGCAGGTTAAAACAAGAATCTACACGTCAGCTATGGTTATTGCATCACACTACATTACGTCAAGAATATTGGTATCAGCGGTTACTTTGGTCTGATGGTTTCTTTGTTTGTTCAATTGGTGAAGCATCACCAGAAACCATTCGTCAATATATATTATCACAAGGTTAATGGTCGCTTACATCCCACCCACGTTCCGATGGGTGGGTTTTACGCTCCGTCTTATAAAATTAAAAATTAAAAGGTCCATCAAGTTCAATAGTATAATCTTTATATAAATCATATAAGAAATCGAACCAATATAATTTACCATTCATTGATGTTTTATTCCAAGCTTCGTGCATCTTATCCAATTCAATAATCAACTCTTGATCATCTCCAATATCTTCAAGGGAAATACCGAAGATATCATACAATCCTTCAAAGGGTAGACTATCAAACCATCTGTCAAGGAAGGCATTCAATTTTTTGGTCAAGTTTATTTTCTCACTCATGGTATTTGGTTTTTATATTTGATTCAAAGATATGGAAAATAAATTTATTGTGCAACTTTTTTCTTGGAAACTTCCTTTTTAATTTTTTCTTCTGTATAATATAACAAACCATAATGTGTCATATGTTTCAACATTCCAAGTGTCGCGTTTAGGATTCCATTCACATCAACAACCTCATGTTGTTCTCCAACCTTCTGATAGAATGTAATTTTGTTCTTCTTGTCCTCAAGCAGAACACATAATCCGAATACACTTCTTACTGGTTTCATTTTGATGTTATATTTGATACAAATCTAAGGAATTTTTATTTACTGTGCAACATTTTCTTTAAGATATTTTCAGAAAAGTTTTTCATTTCCCGCAAGAAATCTTTATACCAATCAGAATAAGAATTCTTATAGGCATCAGCCAACAAATCCTTATAAGCAATGTTGTTTTGCCATCACGTTCCCCGCAAATTCACCATCAGCAACCTTCCAACACTCATTAGGTTCTTTATTGCTAAATCCTTCCACTTCTCGCAAATCTGAATAGTGGCAAGTCTTTATATTAAATTGCTTTCCTTTTTGGTTGCTATACCAATAATCATTGGGGCAATCCTCACGCACAACAACACAGCTTATAACAGCGTGTTTATTCAATTGCTCACTTTTGTACTTGTCAACAATCTTTTGTGCTTCTAAATATTCTTTTTCTGTTATCATAATTTTGTAGTATTAAATCGCAACTAAATAAACACGCAAACCGTTATTAAATGTTGATACAAATCTAAGGAAATTTTATTTACTGTGCAAATTTATTCATCAAAAACTACAATATAATTTCCATCAATAATTGCTGTTTCACGTTCCTCAGATGTTTCAAACCATTCGACCTCAGTAATATCACCTTCACCTTCGAAGTCGATATAATTCAAACCATAGATAAATCCATTGTTATTATCATCAATAGGATATTTACAGTCAGCTTTGACAGAATCCCATGAAATCCTTTGAACATATTCTTTTTCATGTTTAAGTTCTTGTATAACATCAGATTCATTAACATACTTACCAAGCCAATGTTTAATCATATTAACTCGTTCAATCAGAGCACCCTTACACTCTATAATCTCTTCATCGGTAAGTGTAGTCAATGATGTGTGAAGTTCTTCTGCTTCATTCCAAGAGGCAATTAGATCGTTTTTTAATTCTTGTTCCATAGTTGTTGATTTATATTTGATTCAAAGATACAAATAATAAATTTACTGTGCAAATAATTTTAACATAAAAAAAGCGAACCCTTTGGAGATCCGCTTTAAATATTATAAGATATATTTTTATGAAAGAGTTTCCTTCCAAATACCTTCTAATAATCCTTTAACACTACAAACTTATGACAAATTTATTTACTGTACAAATAAAAATTAACTTTTTTTATAATGCCAATAAAAATTTTTATATGCTTTATAATATTTTTTACCTAAACAACACTCACGAATATGACTACTACCAATTCCCAAAATCCTTCCTGCTTCTGAACTCGAATCCCATTCTTTAATAAAATTATTATTTTTAGTTTGATTGTTCATCAATATAATCTTCCCAATCCTTCACTTCTTGTGCAAGGGTTTCATCGAATTCTCTTTGATTCATATATACTAAACCCCAACCATCCTCTTTGTAATCCTCTTTTCCAGCTTCACCAGTTTTCAGAATATCCTTATCAAAGATAAAGCATTCTATTGAACCATCGGTGACAAGTCTTTGAATTGCCCCATCTTCGATAACTATTATTAATCGTGTCATTGTTTTATGTTTTAAATGTTAAGCAAATATACAAAGAATAAATTTACTGTGCAAATTAAATTTCCTTTATGATTTCAACAATTTCTTCGTCAACATCATAATTTTCTCCCTCAATTTCTTTAAGGATTGCAATTAACAACTGGAAATCCAAGTCTTCCATTGTGACATCAGAATAATCATCACCCATATCTAAGGTAATAGATTCGTTAAGAGCATCCACCCTATAAACAGTTTCACTAAATTGATCGTCAATAGTTCTATATACAGGGCTATTGTTTAAGAATACCGATACTATTTTCTTTTGGGTTAAAGTATCACATATTGCAGAGATCACATCAAGATGCAAACTAATGTAATCATTTTCAAATTCGATTGCTTTTTTCATAGTTGTTTAATTTTGATACAAATTTACAAAGAATAAATTTACTGTGCAAATTAATTTACTTCAAATGTTTCATTGTCAATCATCATTCCGTTTTCTTCATACTTTCTGATCTCTTCCCTGTCCAGAGCATCCTGAATAATATCCCAATTGGTTTCATCTTCTTCAAGGTATTCTTTTAAAGACCACTCTTCGGGAAATTCCATTTCTTTGGGGACTTCGATTTCAACTACTGTTTCAATCGAATAGTATCTTGTTGCTAATACTTTAATCTTTTTTGTTTCGTTACTCATCTTCGTCAAATATTAATGAAATATAACCAAATAATAATAAAGTCCAACCTGCAAGTGAAAAAGCAAAAATGTTGGTCACAATGCACATACAAATAATACAAGTGCAAATATGAAAATTGTAAATCTAAATTCGTGCATGATATTTAGTCAATTAAAATATTATAAACATTATCGTCTTCCCTTCCAACTTCGGTCACAATGTAACCCCAACGATTAACAAAATGATAGCCTTCGGCAATATAAAATTCGGTTTCATCGGTTTCACCCTCACCCTCAAGGATTGTCCAGATTTTTTGATGTGGCTGTGCCGTAACAAATTCCAACTCTTCACCATAGGTTTCAAACATGATTCCGTCAAAGGAAGTGTCTTCTTGTAAATGGTTTTTGATTGGTTTGAATTTATCCAAGAATTCTTCGTAAGTCATTTTAGTTTCCATAGTTTTTGATTTAATTGTTAAGGCAAAGCTACAACAAATAAATTTACTGTGCAAATTTTTACCAATAATTTTATTCGAGCCACAATTTAACAGCATCATCGAAATTCTTTGTTGCATCTTCATCATCAGGATCAGGCAAACTTAAATTGTACACCTGACCGACAACCACCTTTTCACGTTTGATTTCAATTCCTTCTCCATGTGGTTCAACACCAGCATCAAAGAAATTGTGACAGATAAAAGGTTCACCGTAACTGTGTACCGTTCTTGAATCCTTTCCTGACCTGTTCATCCCAAGAAATTCCTCAATGGCATCAGACACATCGCCATCATTCATGTGTGCATCAGATAAGGATTCAGCCTGATCAATCGCCTGTTGTAGTGTGGTAAATTCACCAAGCGAAGTTGGAATGTCGTCAATCTCCCTGTATTCTTCTTCTTCATTTGCCCACAGAGTATGTTCCTCAATGGAAGTCCAGACCTTGTGGGTTCTTTTAACCATACCAAGCAATTCACAATCCTGCATATACTCTTCCTCACTTGTGTAGATATAGGATTCAACTACTGTTCCGTCAGCAAGAAAACAATCAATGGCATAAGTTTCTTCCTCTGAATTTATACAACCCATTGGTGAAAAATAACAAAATTCTTTGTTTCCCTCTTCAAGATCAGACCTTAAATCAAGGTTGTTGATGTGATCGTGGTTCTTGATCTTTTCTTTGATAACTATTTTAATATCTTCCATGATTATAAATTTATAGGTGTAACAAAAACTCTTTCAGCAAAATAATCCCATTCATGAAGTTTTTCACAAATAACATCAAATTCATTTTCATCTTCCAATAAATCAGAATCAAATACTGAAACTGCAATATCTTCAACATCGTTATCCATTTCACTTTCTGTTTTTTTTACATTTGGTTTAGGTCGAACGGCTATTAAACCTCGACTTTCACCATCAATATCAAGTATTTTATAAATCTTTTCTGTATCGTACATTGTATTAGTGTTTTAATGTTAGAACAAAGATATGATAAAATTATTTACTGTGCAAATTCAGGAACATTTATTTTTACAGGTTCAACAACAAACCCCGAATCATCTTTGTATTTAGCCAGATGATTGTCCTTTATATATCTTTCAGCATCTTTTCGTTTCAGGAATTTCTTAACATAATAACCCATGCTGTATGAGTAACTGAATCCATATTTTTTCTTTCTGACAAAATATCCATACTGTTCAGAATGCAGAATATAATGATCAGTTGTAGAGTAGTCCGTTTTAGGCTTTGCGGTGCGTTGTGCTGCACGATCTCTTCTTCGGGTACTCCTTACATTGTCCAGACCATAAGTGCTGTTAAAATTGATATAAAAGCCCCCTGCCTTTCCATAGTATTCCTCCCACTCTTTTATTGTTTCTCTTGCATGATTTGTTGAAGTAAATGTAACTGAAGGTTTAACCAACAAACCTTTTTCCAGTATAGGTTTTTCACAATAATAAGGT
>Ga0007792_10000104_pt1 | contig 33338 bp, 36 predicted proteins | sample CryBogmetaGMA6M_FD_60371 | JGI IMG/M metagenome (GOLD analysis project Ga0007792, IMG submission 60371) | Freshwater microbial communities from Crystal Bog, Wisconsin, USA - MA6M | ecosystem: Environmental > Aquatic > Freshwater > Lake | place: Crystal Bog, Wisconsin, USA | collected 2009-07-06
ATCGCCTACGTTGACGCCGCCATCAAGGTCGGCATGGATGTTGATGAATTCGCTCCGCGCCTGGCGTTCTTCTTCAACGCCCACAACAACCTGTTTGAAGAGGTTGCCAAGTTCCGCGCCGCCCGCCGCATCTGGGCAAAAATCATGAAGGAGCGTTTCGGCGCCAAAGATCCAAAATCCCAGATGCTTCGCTTCCACACCCAGACCGCCGGTTGCACCCTGACCGCGCAGCAGCCGGACAACAACATCATGCGCGTCACCATCCAGGCGCTCTCTGCAGTGCTCGGCGGAACCCAGTCGCTGCACACCAACTCCCGCGACGAAGCGTTGGCCCTGCCAACGGAGGATTCGGTCCGTATCGCCCTGCGCACCCAGCAGGTTATTGCCTATGAATCAGGCGCGGCAGACAGTATCGACCCTCTGGCCGGTTCGTTCCTGGTGGAGTCCCTGACTGATCAGATTGAAAAGGATGCGCTGGCATATATTGAAAAAATAGACAAACTGGGCGGCGCTGTTGAAGCCATCTCACGCGGTTTCCAGCAGAAAGAGATTCAGGACTCGGCCTACGCCTATCAGAAAGCGATCGAGAAGGACCAGTTGATTATTGTCGGCGTTAACAAGTTCACCGTTAAAGAAGCTGCTCCGACCGGCCTGTTGAGGGTCAAGGAAGAGGTTGAAATCTCCCAGAAAGCATCGCTGGCCGCCATGAAGGGTGGCCGTGACAACAGTGCGGTAGCCGCAGCGCTGGCACAACTGGAAATCGCCGCCAAAAGCACAGATAACCTGATGCCGTACATCCTGACGGCGGTAAAAACATACGCAACGCTCGGCGAAATAGCGGATGTCTTCCGTGGGGTGTTTGGTAAGCATACGGAGACTGTTGTGTTGTAATGTCTGGAATAACACGGAGCAACGGAGCAACGGAGAAAAGCTATTTTGATTCTGAACTGACAGAAACAATAATTGGTTGTGCAATTGAGGTGCACCGTGCTCTTGGTCCCGGGCTGCTTGAGTCAGTATACGAGGAATGTCTCTGTTATGAGCTACAGCTGAAGAATTTATATTTTGAACGCCAGAAAATATTACCTATAGCGTATAAGGACGTAAAGCTTGAGTCTGGTTACAGGCTCGATCTTATTGTTGAGGGTAAAGTTATAGTTGAACTTAAATGCGTTGAAAAACTCATGCCAGTTCACGAAGCACAGATCATGACGTACCTGAGACTTACAAAAATTAAAACAGGCCTTTTGATCAACTTTTTTACTCCAGTTTTGAAGGATGGCATCAAAAGGATAGTATATTGATTTTCTCAATGTCCCGATGTCTTGTAAGTTGAAATGGGTTCTGAAAACAAAAAAGCCTAGTATTAACACAGAGGCACAGAGACACAGAGAACTTCAGAGGCAAAAGAGATAGGGAAAAGAAGGTCAGCGACGATTTTCATAGTTTTGGTTTTCCCCGAAAAGGTTCTGGTTTTCTCTGTGTCTCGGTGTCTCTGTGTTTAATAAGAAAGGTTCTACTTTATGCTCACAAAAATAAACCACATCGGCATTGCCGTAAAATCACTGGACGAAACCATCCCTTTTTACCGGGATAACCTTGGTATGGCTTTAGCCGGGATTGAGGAGGTCGCCGAGCAGAAGGTGCGGGTTGCCATGCTGCGGGTCGGCGAGTCTTTGATCGAACTGCTGGAACCGACCTCAGAAGATAGTCCGGTGGCCAAATTCATCGAAAAAAACGGCGCCGGGATCCATCACATCGCCTACGAGGTTGCGGATATTGAAGCGGCACTTGCCAAACTGTGCGCTGACGGTGCCCGCATGATCGATGAGAAGCCGCGCAACGGGGCACACGGCACGCGCATCGCCTTTGTTCACCCAAAAAGCAGCCACGGTGTGCTGACGGAGTTGTGCCAGGTTGCTCATCACCACTGACCCATGGCGAGTGAGCGGAAATAGTGTGGTAATCAAACAGGCGCATCAAAAAGAAATAGACTGAATTATCTTTCTTAAACAAATAGTTAGCTAATAAACAGTAGTTTTATGTTGACAAATGTTTGATTTGTTGTATATTCCGGCCAACTAAATAGAACAAGACTGAAACAAACGAACTCGAAAAAGTAGCTAACCGATTATTATTACTGCAAACCAGCATCAGCTGGGTGCAACAACCGGGAGCGAAACACACTGTGAACGTTTCAGAAAAAAAATTAACAAGCGTAGGCGTTATTATACCTCTAAGTGTCCATTGCTGAATTGGACGCTTAGAGGTGTTTGTGTATAAAGGCCGTATGTTTCGAAGGCGAAGTCGTTTGAAAGGTTCAGGCCAAATTTACTACGAAAGGTGGTGAGCAACGGCAACAAACTAATCTGACAGTACGTTTCCGCAGCAGTACAAGCAACTATCATACAAATGGGAGGAACACATGAATTTCAAGAAAGTAGCAACAATCGCAGCAGTAGCAGGCGCACTGGCCGCGATCACTGTGCCGGCAATGGCATTTGAGAGCCAGTTCAGCGGTACATCCAGACTGAGATATTTCCTGTCCAACTACGAAAACGGCGGCGGCGGCAATCCACTTGCTACTACCTCTGGTGTTGTTGTCGTACCTACATGGAGTGATTCAACTTCAGCAAAACTGAAGATGAACAACTACTTCGAACAGCGTACCCGCTTGTTCTACACCGCTAAAGTAAGTGACGATCTGAAACTTGTTACCGGTTTCGAAATCGATTCAGTTTTCGGCGACAGAGCCCAGAGCCAGACAACTCCGTCTGCAACGGCTGCTGGCGCAACCGGCAGGAACCAGGGCGGTGCACTTGAGTCAGATACTGTCAACCTTGAAACCAAGCACGTTTATCTTGACTTTAAGATTCCTTCAACACCGGTTCGCGTCACCGCAGGTATCCAGCCGATTAAAGATCAGCTCAAAGGTATCTTCTTCGACGCCGATGTGGCCGGTATCCTTGCATCCACCACGCTTGGCGCAGCCACAGTCAATGCCGGCTATTTCCGCGGCTACGACCAGTCCTACTTTGGCACGACCGCTGCCCCCGCCTCTACGGTCCGCCCCCGTGGTATGGACAACCTGGACATCGGCCTTCTGGAAGGCAAATATGCTGTGACAAAGGACATCAACGCAGGCGCTGTCTACTATCTGTATAACGATAGCCGCGGCCTCCTTGGGTATAGTGACATCATGATTCACACCCTCGGTTTGACCGGCGATGCCAAGTTCGGCGCACTGAATGTCAGCGGCTTCCTGGCATATCAGGGTGGTATACTTAAAAAAGATGGCGCCAGCACCGCGTACCTGAATGCAGTGGCTGCCAACGTAGCCGGCAAGATGGCAATCGGCCCCGGTACACTCAAAACAGCAATCCTCTTCACCTCCGGTAATGATTCAAACGCCGCCACCAATGGACACCTGACCGGTTGGGTCGGTTCCTCCCAGTCACAAAACAACACATGGGCTGCCACAGCTGGCACAAGCACTTACAACGAGTCCGGCATGATGCTGCTCAATCGTAACGCTGCAGCCGGTACCGGTACAACCGATGTTGCTATCGTGTATAACACCGGCAACGGTACAACCCCGCTCAATATGCAGGGTCTCTATCTGTACTCCCTGGGTTATGACACAGCTATTACACCCAAGTTCTACACCAACGCTAACCTCGGTATGGCCTGGGTAGCAAAAACAAATTCACTGAAGCCGATTGACAAAGCAACTGCTTCTCAGAACGGCTCCAACTTCATGGGTACGGAATTAAATGTTGAAACCGGCTACAAACTGTATGACAACCTGACCGCCAGCGTTCAGGCAGCATACGTTATGCTTGGTGGTTTCTACAAAGGTTCCTCATCAGCCGGTACATTGGCAGATGCAAAAAATCCGGAAAACCCCTACACCGTCCGCACAAGCCTGATATTCAACTTCTAAAACAGGCTGCATTTGATGTTCTGAAGGGCGGGAGAAATCCCGCCCTTTTTTTAACATTAGTAGGTGGCTGTGTGGTAATGTGCAGGAAAGTGGAGGTACCATGAAAAAAATGAACCTGCTGTTGGTCGCGTTGCTGGTCCTGTTGAGTGCCGTTCCCTCTTTTGCCGCCCAGATGCGGGTTATGGTTGCGGATATAAGCGTAACCGGTGTGCAGAACAGCGGCGAGATGAAGACTACGCTGCAGATGCTGCTGGCATCGCGGCTGAATAGTGACAAAATCCTGGTTGTGGGAAGTGCGGCTGAGGCTGACGCCGTGGTAAGCGGGGCCTATGTTACCTTCGGCAAGGTGTTCAGTATAGACGCTGTTGCCAAAACCACATCTGGCAAAACCGTAGCCCGGACGTTTGTGCAGGGGGAATCACAGGATGAATTGATCCCCGCATTGGGCAAGCTGGCTGAAAAACTTTCTGCAGAACTGGTTAAGTCGTACTCCGCCGTTCCGGCAGTGGTCGCTGTCCCGCTGCCGGTAGTAACGGCACCGGTGGTAGTTGCCGTACCACCGCCGGATGGAGAATTTATCAAGCCGCGCGCCGTGGAAACAGCCGCTGCTGGCGGCTGGGTAAGTAGCCGGCTGGACGGCGCCGCCAACCTCATGGCTGCAGGCCTGACCCTGCCGGACGGCAGCCGTGAAATTTTTCTGGCTGAAAATCAGCGGCTTGTGTACTACCGCCAGGGCAAAGAGATGATTAAGGTGGCTGAGGCGGAGTTCAAAACCACGGAGAAAATTATATCCCTGGATACTCTTGCCGGGAGTGACGGCAGCCTGGATATCTATGTTACCGTAATCCGTGCAGCAGAACCGGCATCCCAGGTGTGGCAGACCAAGGGGGACAAACTGGTTCTGGTGGCGGAGAAAATTCCCTACTACTTCCGTAGCGCCGCTCTTGCCGGTGGTACAAAAAAACTCTACGCCCAGTCCATGGGGCGTGATGATGATTTTTTTGGAGACGTGTACGAGGCGGCCCGCAATGGTTCGGCGATAACAGTAAAAAATCCGGTTAAAATGCCCCGTCACGGCAATATCTACAGCTTCAATCAGTTGCGTGACCGCAATGGCGATTCCCTGACGGTGGTCATCAACCCCGACGGCTATCTGGTCGTTTTTGACCAGAGCTTGAAGGAAATCTGGCGGAGTAATGACAAATTTGGCGGATCTGAACTGTTTTTCGAAAAAGACGATGATGCCAACGTGCGGACAACCGGTGAGAAAACCCGCTGGGTCTTCATGAATCAGCGTATTCAGGTTACCGGGTCTGGCCAGGTTCTGGCCGGTAAAAATGACGGATTCTGGGTGGTGGGTACCGCACGTTCCTACAAGAAGGGTTCCGTGTACAGTCTTACCTGGAACGGATCCAGTCTTGAGGAGAAATGGCGCACTCGCGAAACCCAGAATTACATGCCCGATTTCCTTCTTGACGAAGCGCGCAATGAATTGCTGATGCTGCAGACGGTGCAGCGGCCGGGCGTGACAACTCGCGGAACGTCATCGCTTACAATTAAAAAGGTCGAGTAGCGCTTGCACGAAATAGCCGAATGATGGGCGGGAGAAATCCCGCCTATTTTTTTGGTCTTTCCTTTGACGATTGCATAGAGCTGTGGTACATTCTCCACGAAAATCAGGAGGCCCCATGGAACTAAGTCATATCGCAATTTTGCTGGAATCAATCGACAGCAAGGTTCAGGTTACAATGGATGCTGTCTCCGCTCTGGACAAAAAAAATGATATCAAGATTGACGAACTACGGATTGATCTGAAAGAAGATATTGCGGTCGTTGACAGCAAAGTTATGGGGCTGAGTACACGTCTGGATGCTGTTGAAGAACGCCTTTCCGGAGAAATAGCTGAGGCCCGTAATGATCTTGCCGCCCACCGTCACAACACAGAACTCCACCACTCGCAGCCAAAACGCCCACTGAAAAGAGCCTGACCGACTTGAAACCACGCGCAAAAATAATCTGTATTGCCAACCAGAAGGGGGGCGTCGGCAAGACGACCACTGCTGTGAATCTTGCGGCATCCCTGGCGGCTGCCGAACGGCCGACACTGCTGGTGGATATCGACCCCCAGGGGAACGCAACCAGCGGCGTCGGTCTGGACAAGGCGGATCTTGAACGGACCATTTACGATGCCATGATTAATGATGCGGAAGTCCGGGGGCTGATAGTGGATACCGGGCAGCCGTTTCTGCATATTCTCCCCGCCAATTCGGATCTGGCCGGCGCGGATCTGGAACTGGCCACCATGGCCGGCCGGGAACAGAAGCTCAAATATACTCTGGCCTCCCTGTCGGAGGAGTACCGGTATATTATTATTGATTGTCCCCCCTCGCTTAACCTGTTGACGGTCAATGCGCTGACCGCCGCCGATTCGGTTCTGATCCCGCTCCAGTGTGAATATTATGCGATGGAAGGTCTTTCGCAGATTCTCCAAACCATCGGGCTTATCCAGAAAAACCTGAATCCGTTTCTGCTGATTGAAGGGATTTTGCTGACCATGTTCGATGCGCGGGGCAATCTGGGCAAAGAGGTGGCTACCGAGGTGCGGACGCATTTCCCCGGTCAGGTGTTTGAAACAGTCATACCGCGTAACGTCCGTCTGGCGGAAGCACCGAGCCACGGGAAGCCGGTCATCTATTACGATATAACATCGCGCGGTGCCGCCAGTTATCTGCAGCTGGCACGCGAGATCATCCAGAGGGAGAAGATACATGGCTAGAATAGGGGGCCTCGGCAAAGGGATGGCTGCCCTGCTGCAGGTGACTGAAACAGTTGACGAGTCGAAAAACTATTTTATCTGCCCGGTGGAAAAGATCCGGCCTAACCGCAACCAACCGCGCAAACATTTTGCTCCGGACAAGTTGGACGAGCTGGCCGCCTCTATCCGTGAAAAGGGAATTATCCAGCCGCTGGTGGTTACCCGCAAAGATGATCACTACGAAATCATCGCCGGTGAACGACGCTGGCGTGCCGCACAAAAAGCCGGACTGCACGAGATCCCGGTGGTTATCCGTGAAGCGACGCCGGATGCGATCATGGAACTGGCCCTGATAGAGAATATCCAGCGCCAGGATCTGAACGCCATCGAAGAGGCGCACGCCTACCGCTCTCTGGTGGAGCATTTCAGTATCTCCCAGGAGGATGTGGCGCGCAGGGTCGGGAAAAACCGTACCACGGTCACCAACTCGCTGCGGTTGCTTAAGCTGCCGGAGGAGATTCAGAAGGATATCGTGGAGGAACGGCTCAGCATGGGTCATGCCCGCGCGCTGCTGTCTCTCGAAAGCGAAGAACTGGTCGAAAAAGCACGCCACGAAATTCTGCACCGTCAGCTAAGCGTCCGGGCGACGGAAGATCTTGTGCGCAGGCTGAAAGTTAACCCGCACCCGGCTCCGGCAAAGCGGTTGCAGCAGCCGGACCTGCTCATGTCATCCCTGGAAGAGCAGCTCCAAAAACGCTTCCAGTCACGGGTTGCAATTCGCAAAGTAGGGGCCAAAGGGGGGCGTCTGGAAATCCATTTCAGCGACTCGGACGAACTGACCCGAATTATAGATCTGCTGGATATTTAGAAGCTGCAAAAATCAGCAGCATTCCTGTTAAATATCTTGACACTTGAGCACTTATCGTGGTAGTTAGCCTCTGTTTTACGCCCGCATATGGGATACAGTATACAACTCAGCATACCTGCAAGGGGTAGGACGTGATTGAATTAAATTTGTCATTCGTTATTCAGTTGATCAACTTCGGCATCCTTGTCCTCGTTCTCAACATCTTTCTGTACAAGCCGCTCCGCAAGGTTTTGGCCGACCGCCGTCAGGTGATCGACTCGGCTCGTGAAAAGACCGTTTCTGTTGATGCGGAAGTACAGAGTAAGATGGCCCAGTACGAAGCCCGTCTGCACGCAGCCAAGGCAGAAGCTGGCACCCAGCGCGCAGAAGCATTGAAAATCGCACAGGCTGAAGAGGCTGCAGTGCTTGATAAAGCCCGCAAGCAGGCGGCTGAATCACTCGGTTCAATCCGGGAAAGAGTTGCCAAAGAAGCTGGTGAGGCCCGTGAGTTGCTGAAAAAGCAGGCTGAAATTCTGTCCGGTGAAATCTGCGAAAAAATTCTCGGGAGGAGCCTGTAGTTATGAGTATGGTATCCGATCGCACGAAAAAAATTATTAGTACCGTTCTTTACATTGCTGCGATCATACTGGTTGCATCCGTCGGCTTTGCTGCAGAAGGGGGCGGTGCCCACCATCCTGACAGCGGTGCCCAGATGAAGGATTTTGGCTGGAGGGTTCTCAACTTTGCGGTGCTGGTCGGCATAATCGTCTGGGCACTTAAAAAAGCAGATGTGAAGGGAACCTTGGCAGCCCGTCAGGTGGAAATCGAGAAAAGCCTGAAAGACGCTGAAGAAGCCCGTGACTCCGCCGAAGCAAAGCTCCGTGAATACAGCGTGAAGCTTGACCAGGCAGCGAAAGAAATTGATGAACTCCACGCGGCGATTGTGCGTGAAGGCGAGCAGGAAAAAAGCCGCATTATCGCTGAAGCTACCAGCGCTGCAGAAAAAATTGTTGCCCAGGCGGCACTGTCTGCTGAGCAGGAAACAGTGAAGGCTCGTAATGAACTGCGCGCCGAAGCAGCACGGCTTGCGGTTGACCTCGCATCCGGCAAGCTGGGCGGAGCCATCAAGAAGAACGACCACGACCGATTTGTCGGCGAATATCTTGACAAGGTGGTACAGATCCAGTGATCAATAACGCGATTGCGAGACGATACGCCAAAGCACTTGTACAGCTTGGCTCGGAAGGTGGTCTGATTGACCGTTTCCGTGACGAGTTGTCGCTTGTTGACAGCCTGTTTAAGACAAACGGTGAACTGCGCGCCGCTTTTGCGAACCCCGCTCTTACTCAGGTCCAGAAAAAGTCCATCATGACTGAGCTTATTGCCAAGATGTCCTGCTCAGAGCTGGTGGGGAACTTCCTCCTGCTGTTGGTGGATAAGAACCGTGTCGCTTTTCTAGGCCAGATCGTCCAGACCTACGAAAAGCTGGCCGATGAATTCACCGGTGTGATCCGCCCGGTCATCACGACCGCGTTTCCGCTGGACAGCAGTCAGGTGAGTGCGATTCAAAGTGCGCTTGAGAAGAAAACCGGCAAGAAAGTTATACCGCAGATGATTGAAGATTCGTCCCTGCTGGGTGGCGTAATAACCCAGATAGGCGATATCGCATATGATAACAGTGTCAAGACTCAGCTTAAACGGATTAAAGATATATTACAGAAGGGGTAGGAGCATCCATGGAAATCAGAGCCGAAGAGATCAGCGAGATTATCAGGAAACAGATCAAGGAGTATGGCAAAGAGGTTGAGGTGTCGGAAACCGGCACTATCATCTCCATCGGCGACGGTATTGCCCGTATCCACGGCCTGGCTGGCGCCATGGCCGGTGAGTTGCTGGAGTTCCCCGGCGGCGTAACCGGTATGGTTCTCAACCTTGAAGAAGATAACGTCGGTGCCGCTATTCTTGGAGAATTCTCCGAGATTAAAGAAGGCGACACGGTCAAGCGTACCGGCCGTATTACCGAAGTTCCGGTTGGCGATGCCCTTATCGGCCGCGTTGTTAACGCCATCGGACAGCCAATCGACGGTAAAGGCGCTATCAACACCAGCAGCTTCAGCAAGGTGGAGATCAAAGCCCCCGGCATTGTAGACCGTAAATCGGTTCATCAGCCAATGGCCACCGGCCTCAAGGCGATCGATTCCATGGTTCCAATCGGGCGTGGCCAGCGCGAGCTGATCATCGGTGACCGTCAGACCGGCAAAACCGCCGTCGCTATCGACACGATCATCAACCAGAAGGGTGGCGATGTTGTTTGTATTTATGTCGCTATCGGCCAGAAGCGTTCAACCGTTGCCCAGGTTGTTTCCAAGCTGACTGAGCACGGCGCCATGGATTACACCATCGTCGTTGCCGCAACCGCTTCCGAGTCTGCACCGTTGCAGTTCATCGCACCATACACCGGCGTAACCATGGGTGAATTCTTCCGCGACAGCGGCAGACATGCCCTGATCATCTATGACGATCTTTCCAAGCAAGCCGTTGCCTATCGTCAGCTGTCACTGCTGCTTCGTCGTCCTCCAGGACGTGAGGCATATCCGGGTGACGTTTTCTATCTGCACAGCCGTCTGCTGGAGCGTGCCTGCAAGCTTTCCGACGAACGTGGTGCAGGTTCACTGACCGCACTGCCAATTATCGAAACCCAGGCTGGTGACGTTTCCGCATACATCCCGACCAACGTTATCTCCATCACCGACGGCCAGATTTACCTGGAGTCCGACCTGTTCTTCTCCGGCGTCCGTCCGGCCATCAACGTCGGTCTTTCAGTTTCGCGTGTTGGTGGTTCCGCCCAGACCAAGTCCATGAAACAGGTTGCCGGTACACTGCGTCTTGACCTTGCCCAGTACCGTGAGATGGCGGCATTCGCCCAGTTCGGTTCCGATCTGGACAGAGCAACTCAGATGCAGCTGGAGCGTGGTGTCCGTCTGGTTGAAATCCTCAAACAGCCGCAGTACCGCCCGATTCCGAACGAAAAACAGGTTCTGGTTATCTTTGCTGCCAATAACGGATTTCTTGATGAATACCCGGTATCCGCTCTCAGGAAATACGAAGTCGAGCTGTATGCATTCTTCGACAACCGTCAGGCTGAACTCCTTGCCGAACTTCGCGACAAGAAGGCCATCGATGACGATATGAAAGGGCGCATCATTGCTGCTCTGGGGCAGTTGAAGAAGGAATTTACCGCGTAAACAAGGACGGTTTGAGATATGGCAAGCCTTAAAAGCATTAAAAAACGGATCGTATCCGTAAAAAATACTCGCCAGATCACCAAGGCCATGAAAATGGTTTCGGCGGCAAAACTGCGCCGTGCCCAGGAAAATGTGGTTGCTGCCCGCCCGTACGCAAAAAAGCTGGGTGAAGTACTGCAGTCACTGGCCGCAAATCTTGAGGGGGATCTTCACCCGCTGCTGGAAAAGCGCGAGGCGAAAAAACTTCTTCTGATCGTCCTTACCTCGGACCGTGGTTTGTGCGGCGGGTTCAATACCAATCTGTGCAAAGCTGCAGACCGCTATATCAAGGAAAAAGCTGATTCCTACGAGCAGATCAGCGTCATGACGATCGGCCGTAAAGGGTTTGAATTCCTGAGAAGCCGCTATACGGTCTATAAAAACTTTTCAAACGTGCTGGCCAAGCCGAACTATCAGACTGCAGCCATGATGGCTCAGGAAGTAATCGATGGTTTTGTGGCTGGCGAATATGATCAGGTTGAGCTGCTCTTTAACTCATTCCGCACGGTTATGAGTCAGGATATCACCTTCCAGCAGATGCTGCCGGTTGTCCCGGAAGAAACGGATGCCGTCGAAGCAACCCCTGTTGAATATATCTACGAGCCGTCTGTTGGCGCTTTGCTGGCGGAAATTCTGCCGAAAAATATTGAAGTCCAGATATTCAAGGCGATGCTGGAAACTGTGGCTGGTGAGCATGGTGCCCGTATGACCGCCATGGACAGCGCCTCAAAGAACGCCAACGAAATGATCGGCAAGCTGACGCTCCAGTACAACCGGGCACGTCAGGCTGCCATTACAACGGAGCTGATGGAAATTATCTCCGGCTCCGAATCGATCAAAGGTTAATCACTTTACGCATCACTATATGAGGCCGCACGGCCGCAGGAGGACACTGTTCCATGAGTCAGAACACAGGTAAAATTTCGCAGGTCATCGGCGCTGTTATCGACGTTGAATTTGAGCCCGGCAAGCTGCCGGAGATCTACCACGCACTACGCGTGACAAATCCGGCCATTGATGACCGTGAATTCAATCTGGTACTGGAAGTTGCCCAGCATCTTGGTGAAAACTCTGTTCGTACCATCGCCATGGACTCCACCGACGGCCTCAAGCGCGGTCAGGTTGTTGTCGATACCGGCAAACAGATTTGCGCTCCGGTTGGCGCCAAAACCCTCGGCCGTATTATGAACGTAATCGGCGAGCCGGTTGACGAAATGGGCCCGATCGGCAATGAGAAAGAGTATGCCATCCACCGTGAGGCACCCTCATTCGAAAATCAGTCAACCAAAGTTGAAGCGTTCACAACCGGCATCAAGGTTGTTGACCTGCTCGCACCGTACGCACGTGGCGGCAAGATCGGCCTGTTCGGCGGCGCCGGCGTTGGCAAGACTGTTCTTATTATGGAACTGATCAATAACATCGCCAAGCAGCACGGCGGCTACTCCGTTTTCGCCGGCGTCGGTGAGCGTACCCGTGAAGGGAACGACCTTTGGATGGAAATGAAGGAATCCGGCGTTCTTGACAAAGCTGCTCTCGTCTACGGCCAGATGAACGAGCCTCCAGGGGCGCGTGCCCGCGTTGCTCTGACCGCTCTTTCCGTTGCTGAATACTTCCGTGACGAAGAAGGCCAGGACGTTCTGCTCTTTATCGATAACATCTTCCGTTTTACCCAGGCTGGTTCAGAGGTTTCTGCTCTTCTTGGGCGTATCCCTTCGGCTGTTGGTTACCAGCCTACGCTGGCAACTGAGATGGGCGAGCTTCAGGAGCGTATTACCTCCACGAAGAAAGGTTCCATCACCTCCGTTCAGGCTATCTACGTACCTGCCGATGACTTAACTGACCCGGCTCCGGCTACCGCGTTTGCCCACTTGGATGCAACCACGGTTCTTTCCCGTCAGATTGCCGAGCTTGGTATCTACCCGGCAGTTGACCCGCTTGACTCCACCTCACGTATTCTTGACCCGCAGGTTATCGGCGAAGAACACTACGCTGTTGCCCGTTCGGTACAGTACGTACTGCAGAAGTATAAAGATCTTCAGGATATCATCGCCATCCTTGGCATGGACGAGCTTTCTGAAGAGGATAAGCTGGTTGTTGCCCGTGCCCGTAAGATTCAGCGCTTTCTGTCACAGCCGTTCTTTGTTGCTGAGGCGTTCACCGGTTCACCCGGTAAATACGTTGAGTTGAAAGACACCATCAAAGGCTTCCAGGAAATCGTTGCCGGCAAGCATGACAGTATGCCTGAGCAGGCATTCTACATGGTTGGCTCCATCGAAGAGGCTATCGAAAAAGCTGCTAAACTGGCTGCAATTTAAAATATTCGTAGGGGCAATCCTCGTGATTGCCCTGATCTTCCGGGCGGAGACAATACTCGTCCATACAAGGATCAAATAATGGCTGAAAAGATGAAGCTGGAAATAGTTACCCCCTATAAAAAGGTTGTCGATATCGAAGTCGAAGAGGTTACCGCGTGTGGTAAACTTGGCGAATTCGGTGTGCTGCCTGGTCACGCTCCGTTTCTTACCTCGCTCAAGATCGGTGAGCTTGTGTACAAAAATAACGGCGTAGTTGAGCATATGTCACTTAACTGGGGCTACTTTGAAGTGCAGGATGACAAGATCATCGTGCTCGTAGAAACAGCCGAATCAGCGGCAGAGATTGATGTTGAGCGTGCCAAGGCCGCTATCGGCCGCGCTGAAGAGGCCATGAAGAAGCTGACCTCTGAGGACAAACAGTACAAAATATACGAAGCGGCACTTGAGCGTGCGATCATCCGTATGCAGGTTGCCGGTAAGGCAGTTCGGAAATAGTGCTACAACATACATGAATACTTTAAAGAGCGGCAGCGATGCCGCTCTTTTGTGTTTATGACACTGTATAACTACCAGTTCGTTTATCACTTCGCACTACAGCACAGAAAAACTTGCCGTCTACACCATCTGCATAATTTGTTAGGGGAACAGTATGGACTTAAACAATGATCAGAAAGAACTCGTAGCATTATTTATGAAGCAGGAATTTCTTATTGGCAAATTATACAAGCTGTTTTCCTACAGATACCCTGAATATCATGAATTCTGGACGGAAATGGCTACGGAAGAACACTTGCACGCTTCCTGGATTAAGCGCCTTACTGAACGTGATTCCACGGATAAATTCAAGTTTTCGCAAGGAGACGTAAGATCAACGGCTCTTGCTTCAAGCATAGAATCCTTGGAAGGGCTCATTAGTGGCGTCAAGAAAAACATAAAACTAACCATCGAACAAGCCGTTAGCATGGCGCTTCATCTTGAAAAAGCATTATGGGAAAAGAAATTTTTTCAATGTATTGAGGGTGATTCAGATGATGTCAGAAGAATTATGAGTATGCTGCATTCAGAACAAGAGGTACATATTATAAAAATAGATAAATTTGCGCTGCAAATTCAGAAAAAACAGTAATGCCACCCATTCGCTGAGTTCTAAGGCCATATCTGCCTGTTGCGAAGCCGCTCATTTTTATGGATATTGTCAGGCGTGTTTGTTACAAGTTGCACGTTGTTCGCTCCTCAACGGACTACGGCACACAATTACAGGAGGTACATAGATGTCATCAACTCAATGGACGATACCGGATTTGCTGCAGCTGTCAGGAAGCTACTGGAACACGTGTGCGCTCCACGCCGGAGTAAAGCTTGATATGTTCAGTGCCCTTGACAGCACGGCCCGGAGCGCTGCGGAGGTAGCCATCCTTCGGGGCGCTGATCCACGCGGAACTGAAATGCTGCTGGACGCGCTGACGGCCATAGGTCTGCTGGAAAAACGTGATTCCACCTACACTACCACCCCCTTCGCCGCAACTACCCTTTCGAAATCTTCACCCGGCTATCTGGGGCATATAATCATGCATCATCATCACCTCGTGTCCAGTTGGGCATGTCTTGATGAAGCGGTAACCACCGGCAAGCCGGTACGGGGGCCGGTTTCCCACGGTGATGACGAAACCGTCAGGGAAAGCTTTCTCATGGGGATGTTCAACCTGGCGAGTCAGCTTGCACCTCGTGTTGCTCAATCGATCAAGCTGACCGGCTTGAGTAAACTTCTGGATCTGGGTGGTGGGCCGGGAACCTACGCGATTCACTTCTGCCTTACCAATCCGGAGCTTACAGCGGTTGTGTATGATCTGCCAACTACCCGGACCTTTGCCGAGGGAACAATCGCCCGTTTCGGACTTTCAGATAGAATCGCCTTTGCTTCCGGAGACTTCCACGCGGATCCGCTGCCGGACGACTTCGATGCAGCCTGGCTTTCCCATGTGCTGCATTCCGACGGCCCGGAAGCATGTGCTGCACTTTTGCGAAAAACGGTCGCAGCACTCCATCCGGGCGGTGTACTGATGGTGCAGGAGTTTATACTGAATGACACCAAAGACGGACCGCCGTTCCCCGCGCTCTTTTCGCTTAATATGCTTGTGGGAACCAGCACGGGGCAGTCATATTCCGGAAAGGAACTGGCAGACTTGATGACGGAGGCGGGGCTTTTGGATGTACAAAGGCTCAGTATCGACCTGCCCAACGGCTCCGGGGTGATGTTGGGGCGTAAATTGTAACCGGCAAGCCAGTTGCGGAGGCGGTGGACTATGAAAGAACTGCTGAACAGTGAAATAGCGCGCTTTATCGGTACCCATCCGGGAAACCGTCTGCCGGATAGTGACACCCCGTATCTGACCGATCCGCTGGTTGGTTTTGCTTCGGCGTCCGACCTCATATTCCAAGACTATCGGCGAATAATCGGTCCGTTCCATCTGCTCCCGAGTGACCTACTGGCGGGTGCGGCCACCGTAATCAGCTGGGTTCTCCCCATCAGTTCTGCGGTGCGGGAAAGCAACCGTACGCAGAGGGATCTTCCCTCCCGGGAGTGGGCCTTGACCCGCAGCAACGGAGAAGCTGTAAACGGAGATCTGCGCCGACATCTGGTGGCGTGGCTGGTGGCGCAGGGGCATGATGCGCTTGCTCCTCAATATTCTCCGCTTTGGCAGGAATTCAGCGATACTCCGGTCGGCATCGCCTCCAGCTGGTCGGAGCGTCACGCCGCCTATGCCGCCGGGCTTGGTACGTTCAGCCTGAGTGATGGCTTCATTACCTCGCGCGGGATCGCACACCGGTGCGGCAGCGTCATTACCACCCTCTCCCTGCCGCCGACACCACGTACCTCCGTCAGCCACACCGCCAACTGCCTTCACTACCACAACGGCAGCTGCGGTGCCTGTATTGCCCGCTGTCCGGTGGGCGCCATCTCCCGTGACGGTCACAACAAGTACCGCTGCCGTGAACTGGTCTACGGTACCGCGCCGGAAAAACTCTCGGCACTGTATGGAGTACCCCAGACCGGCTGCGGGCTCTGCCAGACAAACGTTCCCTGCGAAGCGGTAGTCCCGTCCCCCTGCCGGGTGGCTGCGTGACCACCAAGCGGTACAACACCTTTGCCGAAGAGCTGAAAAAGGTCTTTGGCTGCAAGGTACAGCGCATCTCTATTGACGCCGGTTTCACCTGTCCAAACCGGGACGGTTCGCTGGATACACAGGGCTGCATCTTCTGTGGCGGGCATGGATCCGGCTCCTACGGCATCCGGCGCGACCTCGGCATCGCCTCCCAGTTGGAGGATGGCAAGGAGGTTATGCGCCGCAAGTATCGGGCGGCCAAATTCATCGCCTATTTCCAGGCCTATTCCAATACCTACGCACCGGTTGAACAGTTGCGGTCATTATTTGCCGAAGCGCTCACCGTTTCCGATCTGGCTGGACTGATCATCGCCACCCGTCCGGACTGCCTGCCGGACGACATCCTTGACTATCTACAGGAACTCTCCGCTCACACCTATCTTTGGCTTGAACTGGGCATTCAATCCATGTCAGATCGAAGTCTGCAACTGATCAACCGGCGGCATGACCACCACTGTTCCGTCGATGCCGTCCAGCGTACCAAGTCCCGTGGTTTACGGGTTTGTGCCCATGTCATTCTCGGCATACCGGGTGAAACTCGGGAGGAAATGCTGGCCATGGCGGGTGAACTGAACCGGCTCGGGGTGGACGGTGTCAAGCTGCATCTGCTGCACGTCATGAAGGGGACGGAACTAGCTGAAATGTACGGGCGGGGCGAAGTACAGGTTATGGACAGGGACAGTTACGCCGGTCTGGTGTGCGATTTTCTGGAACGGCTGGATCCGCAGATTCTGATCCATCGCCTGACCGGTGACGGCGGGCACGACAATCTTGTGGCACCGCTCTGGTCGCTAAAGAAGTTCGAGATTCTCAATCTGATTGATGCGGAGATGGAACGGCGCGGGACGTGGCAGGGGAGCCGGTGGGAAAAGTTGTAAGCTTGGTTAAACACGGAGACACAGAGACACGGAGGAAAGAAATGGTGGATCTGAATTCCCCCTACCCCCCCTTTCAAAAGGGGGGGATGTGTGCAGGAGATCGGTTCTACACAGGCTTGATTGTAATTTAATGTTTTCTCTGTGCCTCCGTGTCTCTGTGTTTAACCGTAGTTCAAATTGCAATTTTCCCCGTAACGATCAGCAGCAGAAAGACGAAGTAGAAAACCCCCCCCACCAGCAATGTGCCGGGCGTCAGGTGTTTTTTGATCCTGATCTGCAGGTACGCCAAACCGACGGAGGCGAAGGTCAGGGCAACGGTTAGTAGTGCTGCCGTGTTCAGCTGCCAGTCGGTCATCAATATTCCGATTGCGGTAATGATCGACCCCTGAAAAACCATGGCGCCGGTAACGTTACCGATTGCCAGAGTGTCCTTCCCCTTGTTGATCCAGATGACACTGTTGAATTTTTCCGGAAGTTCGGTGGCGATAGGAGCGATGATCATGGCGAGAATGAAGGGAGAGATCCCCATCTGCACGGAAATAATCTGCACCTTTTCCACAAAAATATAGGAACCCCAGACGATCAGCAGCAGTGAGCTCAACACCTGAACACCGATAATCGCCATCTTCGGGTCGTGGGATTTTGGTGCAAAATAGCACGGGTCGATCTCCGATTCCTCGATCTCGTGCGCCTCCGGTTCGCCTCCTCCCCGGAGTGTTTTCAGCACATACCCGGTGTAGGTAAGGAAAAGCACCAGGGCTATGAAGGTTTTGACCACCGGATGACTTCCCAAAAACGAGGCCGCAATGGCAATGGTGTACAGTACCAGAAAGTATTCCATGTCACGGCGCATGACGACCGTGTCAACCCGCATAACCGGATAGTCATCCCGTTTTTTCCGGTTCCAGACCACCGCCAGTCCACTGATGAAAAAAGCCAGAGTCCCCAGCATGAAGGGGGCTCCGATGATGGCACCGACCCCGATCTTGTGGCCGGCTTCCGCAGTGCCAAACTGAATGGCCACAATCGGCACCAGCGTTTCCGGCAGGGCGGTGCCGATCGCCGCGAAAATACTCCCCACCGCACCGTCCGACAGCTTCATTTTTTTGCCGAACCATTCCAGTCCGTTGGTAAAAACCGTCGCCCCAAGCAGGATAACCCCCAGAGCAACGAGTAACAACGCCCAGTTTATCATTACATCTCCACCCGTGTGACAACGCCCTGCAGTTTGGCTGCGGGGAGCTTGTTAAATTGCACGAAATTGGGGGTCAGTTTTTTCAGGATGGAAAACACCTTCCAGACCGGATTGCCGGTGGCAATATCCTCAATGCCGTAGAAAATGACCTTCTCCACAATACCGTTGTCCTTAAGTAGTTGCTCAATGTCAAACATCACCATGTAACCGGCTTTGATCACAAACGCATCGAGTCCGGTCCCAAGACCGGTCGTCAGACTGCTCTCCAGACCGTATGGATCGTCGGTACGGATGATGGATATCAGCACGTTCCGTTGGTAGATAATATTTGACCGTATGGTGCAGTGCACCAGATAGGGGGGAATGGTGTTCCATTCCTTGACGAAGAAGAGACCGGTGCCGGCGATATGTCCTTTACGGTAGATCTGCTCATAACTCATCAGGTAGGTTTCTAAATCAAGCGGCCGCAACGCTAAATACAGCGCCCGCTGCCCTTTGGTCCAGATCAGGATGGCGGCAAGCGGAATGGAGGCCAGAATCAGTGACCAGTAGCCGCCGTGCGGCAGCTTGTACAGGTTGGAAATCAGAAAGGCAAAATCCGCCAGGGTTACCAGGATGGCGATGGGCACTTTCCATTTTTTTGTCGTCCGGGAAAAGATCATTACCATCATGACACCGGTTATGGTCATGGTGCCGGTAACGGCCAGGCCGTACGCAGCGGCAAGATTTTCCGACTTCTTGAAAATCAGCATGATGAAGATGACCAGCGCAAGCAGAATCCAGTTCACTGCGCCGATATATATCTGGGACTTGAGTTGATGTGACGTATAGTCAACTTTTAACAGCGGCAGAATACGGGTTGTGATCCCCTGGTAGACGATGGAGAAAACGCCGCTGATGAGCGCCTGTGACGCGATGACCGTAGCCATGACCGTCAGCACCAGAAAGGGAATGTACAGCATCGCTGACTGTGACTGCACCATGCCGAACAGGATATTCTTGGCATCAGGATGGCTGATGATGAACGCGCCCTGGCCCAGATAGTTAATGATCAGCGCAACAAAAACCAGATACCAGGCACGTTTGACCGGCTTGCGCCCAAGGTGCCCCATGTCTGCGTACAGCGCCTCTCCGCCGGTGGCGCAGAGGATAACTTCAGAAAGCACAAAAAAACCGGCCATGCCGTTTTTTGCTAGGAATCCGATGGCGTAATGGGGGCTGACAGCAGCGAGAATGCCTGGAAATGAGAACAGGGCGATGATGCCGGATATGGTCAATGCCGCGAACCAGACCACCATAATCGGGCCGAAAGCTTTTGCCACCTTGTCGGTACCCTTGAACTGAAACACGAACAGGAAAACGGCGATGATTGCGGCGATCAGAATGAGCATAGACTGGCTGAGCCCGCTTAAGGACGGGATCAGGAGGGCACCCTCCACCGCTGAAAGGATACTGATTGCAGGGGTTATAACGCCGTCGCCCAACAGCAGTGCAACTCCGAGGTAGGAAAGGAAGGTGACAAACACCATCTGTCGTCCCGGCTTGATCATCCGCACGAGAATCTCGCGCAGAACAATGGTGCCCCCTTCGCCTTTACGGGAGAGGCTCATGGCCAGCAGTGCGTACTCGATGTTGACCAGAATCATCAGCGTCCAGACGATCAGGGAGATAATGCCGAAAACATTCTCCTGGGTCGGCTTGGTCAGGGCGATGATAACGGTCAGGGTATAAATCGGGCTGGTGCCGATGTCGCCAAATACCAGACCCATTGATTTTACGATGCCGCCCCAATAGGAATCAGCTTCATTGTGATTCATTCCGTGCCTCCAATCCGTGACGTCGTCTTATACCACCACGTGCCGGACGAAACAATACAAAAGGGGCTGCTACCGTCGCTGCAATAATGCTTTACAGCGGTGCGAAAGTTGTTACACTCACGCTCCAACACCGTGGCACAAGAGGAAATCCTATGATCACCAACAACTCTGCCGATTCCATTGACCGGACAGCCTCGTGCGAGGGGCCCGCGATGATTTGCCGCTACTTCAAAGTCGCCCACCGCGACATGGTCTTCCTCAAGTTTATTCTTGAGGCGTATGAAGGGATGAACGTCATGAGTACCGTTGATAACCGGGTCGGCATTATCCGTATCGCCATCATGCCCGGCTTCGTTGCCGATATGGACCAGCTGCTGGCTGAACTGGGGAGGCAGGTCGTGATGGAGCCGGTGGAGTGGCATGATGAGGCGTGCCCGTTTTGACTGAGGCACCTCACCGCACCTGTATCCATGCCACGTATCCCCTGACGGTCATGAGGTCTGCTCTTGCCTTTGTCATATTCTGCTGCATGGCGTCTCTGGCGAACGGTGCGGTATTGGCCGGCATCGACGTGCTGGAACAGCAGGGCTTTGCTGCCGTGCAGGGGAAGCGAATCGGTCTGATCACCAACTACACCGGGCGATCCGGTGACGGCCGCAGCAGTATCGACATCCTTCACCGGGCACCGGGCGTCAGCTTGGTGGCTCTTTACAGCCCGGAACATGGTATCCGGGGTGAAGCGGACGAAAAGATTCCGTCCGGAGTTGATGCTAGAACCGGTCTGCCGGTCCATAGTCTGTTCGGGGCTACCTGCCGTCCGACCCCGGAGATGCTGCGGGGGGTCGACATGCTGGTCTTCGATATCCAGAATATCGGCACCCGCTTTTATACCTACATCGGCACGCTGTCGCTTGCCATGAAGGCGGCAAAAGCGTCAGGCATCCCCTTTGTGGTGCTTGACCGCCCCAATCCGATTAATGGCATTGACGTCGGCGGGGCGATCCCGAAAACCCCCTTGCCGGACACGAAGGATGGGTGCGGCTGCCTCACCAGTATTCACCGGGTGCCGACCCGGCACGGTATGACGGTTGGCGAACTGGCCCGGATGTTCAATGAGGAGTTCGGCATCGGCTGTGATCTGCGCGTAGTTGCCATGCAGGGGTGGCGCCGCAGTATGTATTTTGACGAGACAGGCCTCACCTGGATCAACCCCTCCCCCAACATGAAGAGTCTGGCCGGCGCGTTCCTCTATCCGGGGAGCGGCACACTGGAAACAACCAATCTCTCCGTCGGCCGGGGGACGTCAACCCCCTTCGAACAATACGGCGCGCCGTGGCTCGATGCCAAGGCGGTGGCTGCCAATCTGGAAAAACGGATGATTCCGGGAGTACGTTTCACCGCGACCAGTTTTGTGCCGACCGGCGCCGGCAACCCCTACCGGGACACCGTGTGCAATGGTGTCACCGTTACCATAACGAACCGGAAACTGGCCAAGTCGGTTCTGACCGGACTGCACCTGACACAGGCAATGTACGAGGTACATCCGGACCGCTTCAAGATGTATGGGGGGTATGGGGTTGAAGTCGGTGACAGTGAAGCCGGGATGCTGCTGACCAGGGGAGGGAAGCGCCCGGATGAGATCGTTGGCCGCTGGGCCCGTGATCTGGCTGAGTTCGGCAGGATGCGGGAAAAATATCTGCTGTACGGGATGTAGTAGGCCTGGGAAAAATCGTGTTATTCGAACTGCCGTTTTCAGTGTAGATGCTCTAGCCAGTTACAGGGGAAACGCTTCCACCTGCAGTCCGCGTCCGGGAGAGGATGTGTAGACGAAGGTGAGCGGCACTTCTCCCCCCTGCCAGGGATCGCTCCGGTAATCATGCATAAACGTGCAGCGGAACGCTTTGACCCGGCTTCCCTCGGCCATGGCGACCGCTTCCGGAAGCTCTTTTCGTCCAGGCCAGGCACAGTCCGCCTGCCGTTGAGCGGCAAACGACGGGAGTTTCCCCATCAGCGGCATCTCCACTCTGCAGTAATCGAAGAACAGCGCATCGTTCAGCAGGGCACGTTCTGGCTCCGCCACCATTGATCCCGCCAGTCGGGCAAAAAGTTCAAAAACTCTCCGGCTGGACAGGCTGGAAAGGTTTTCATTACCCACCTCCCGTGCCATGCGGTCGAGAATTACGGAAAACGGCATGACGCGTTGCAGAACCCGGAACGCAGTCGCACACCCCCCCTGTTTGGTGAAAAGATCAAGCAGCCGCCCGACCGTCTCAACCCGGCAGATATCTTCATAGGAAAGCCACGGAGTATGCAGAATCGTATAGGGGGGGTAGTCGGAAAAGGCATATCCCTCCCGCCGTCCGATTTCGCGCATGGGCGCTCCCTTCAACATTTTGAGCGGCTCAATCTGGATGTCAGCGGGGTGCAGATCGGCAACCGCCTGCAGTGAACCAAGGAAGCCGTCATAGGTTTCACCCGGCAATCCGGCCACAAGATCCAGGTGCAGTTCAACCTTTGTTTCGGCGGTAAGGCGGCGCACGGCGGCGAAAATGCGCTGCAGGTCGGCGGAGCGCTTTACCTGCTCCAAGGTGGTCTGCGAGGCGGACTGGATCCCGATTTCAAAGCGGAACGTATCCGCCGGAACCCGCGCCAGAATGTTCAGATTGCTGTCGGTCAGCAGGTCGGCGGCGATTTCAAAGTGGAAATGGCTCCCCCGGTTATGCTCCAGGATATACTCCCAGATTGTGTCCGCCCGTCCGGCGTCATAGTTGAACGTGCGGTCCACCAGCTTTATCTGCGGCACCGTGCGGTCCATCAAAAACAGGAGGTCGCTTTTTATCCTGTCCAGGCCGAAAGAACGTACCCCCCCCTCAACCGATGACAGGCAGAAGGCGCAGGAAAAGGGGCAGCCACGGGAGGTTTCGTAATACATCAGCGGCTTGGCGGGCGCTACCAGTCCGGCCGTAAAGGGGGACGGGAGCGTGTCAAGTTTAAGGTTCTCCCTGCTGAGCGGCCCCGAAACCGTATCATCACCATCCCGGAAAAACAGATTGTCCACTTCTGCCAATCCCCCTCGCAGATGGCCACTTTCCTCCTGTATCAGGGATTCAACCAGACTGCGGAACGCTGCTTCCCCCTCTCCCTTGATCACAAAATCCACCGCAGGGTTGTCGTGCATAAGTTCAAATATCCCGAAGGATACTTCCGGCCCTCCCAGTACGATACGAACGTGCGGAGCAATTTTCCTGATATCGGACACGATTTTCAGGGTCTGCTCGATATTCCAGATATAACAGGAGAAACCGATCAGATCGGCCTGTTCTGCCATTACCAACCTCAGGAGATGTTCACGCGGTTCATTGACGGTCCATTCGCGGAGCGTTATGTCACAGCCTGGAATGTCCCGGCAGTAGGCCGCCAGGCAGGGGAGAGCCAGAGATGCGTGGGAGTATTTGGCGTGCAGGGTTGTGAGGAGTATTTTCATGTATTTTTTAAAACCGGAAAATTCACCAAGGTTATCTTTGGGGTTTCCGCAACTCCTGACATTAGAATGGTATGGTGTATCTGCCCTCTTTACTCTGGATCTTCGTATTGAACGGCACAGACTGGTCGCTCAATTTTTTTATAACGGTAGCACCCCGTTCGCCGGTGAGCAACTGCGGCTGAAAACCGACCCGCCGGTGCAGAACATCAAGCGGCAGAATTTCCGCTTCCCGACGTTCGTCATTCAGACGGAGGCGGATCATGGCGCTGACGTCAGCGGTTTTGCTCTTGCTGGCAAAGGCAAAATTGCCCAGGCTGTAGAAAATAATGCCGCGATTGTACCGTTCTACCCCCTGCAATATGTGGGGGTGGTGGCCGATAATCACATCGGCACCGGCGTCGATGGCCTTGTGCGCGGCGGCCCGCTGATACGCCTGAACCGTGCTGTTGGCTTCTTTTCCCCAGTGAAAAGAGACAATAACGTAGTCTGCCTGACTCCGGGCAGCGGTGATGTCGGCTGTTACCAGCTTCTCATAACCGGGGGCGGTGCCGGGGCGATCCGTTCCGGCAAAGAATTCGATCGGTTGGGTCAGAGAGTAGCCAAGGAAGGCAATTTTTTTGCCCTTGATGGAATAGAGCGCCATTTTGCGGGCTTCTGTCAGGTTTTTACCGGCCCCGATCCAGGCGATGCCGTTGGCGCTCAGATGGCGCAGGGTTTCTGCCAGCGCTTCACCGCCAAAATCCATGCTGTGGTTATTGGCGAGGGTCACCAGATTGAAACCGGCCGCCCGGAGTGCGGGGGCCACCTGTGGTTCGGCCCGGAAGCGGAACTGCTTTTCAAAATACTCGTGTCCACCCACGGCGATGGGTGACTCCAGATTGGCGAGGTTGATATCGCTTGCGGCCAGCACATTTTTGACCCCGATAAACGGATGACCATAGCCGTTTTGCCGCAGGGTCGGCGTCCATATCCCGGCCAGCATAATGTCACCCACGGCGGTGATGACTAGCTCTTCGGCATGGAGCTGCAGCGGCAGAAGGAGAAGCATAATGGCGACAAGAATGTGGGCTGTTATTGATTTCATGGGGCTCTTTTGCATTGACGTAGAACTGTGCAGGTGCTACTAAATACACGCTTACTACCGAAAAATAAAGGTGTTTCCCGATGCTTGACATGAAATATATTCGCGAAAATCTGGATGAGGCTGAACGGCGCCTCAGTACCCGTGGCGGTGATTCCGTTCTGGGTGGTTTTAGAGAACTTGATGAAAAACGGCGCGCTCTCCTGAAAGAGGGGGAAACGCTCAAGGCGCTGCGCAATTCTGTTTCGGATTTGATTGGCCGCACCAAGGACAAAAGCCAGGTACAGGACAAGATTCTGGAGATGCGGGACGTATCCCAGAAAATCAAGGTGCTGGATGAAGAGCTGAATCAGGTTGATGAACAGCTGAACTACTTCCTGCTCACGGTACCGAACCTCCCGCACGCCACGACCCCGATCGGCCGGTCTGAGTCCGACAACGTGGTGGTCAGGAGCTGGGGAGAGCCGCAGGAGCTCCCCTTTACCGCGAAGCCGCACTGGGATCTGGGCGAGGATCTGGGGATCCTTGATTTTGAGCGGGGGGCCAAGATAACCGGCGCCCGTTTTACCCTGTACCGGGGGGCCGGAGCGCGTCTTGAACGGGCACTGATCAACCTGATGCTTGACCTGCATACTGGGGAGCATGGCTATCAGGAGGTACTCCCTCCGTTCATGGTTAACCGAGATTCCATGCAGGGGACCGGCCAGCTTCCCAAGTTTGAGGATGATCTGTTTAAGCTGGTCGATCCGGAGTTCTACCTGATTCCGACCGCTGAAGTGCCGGTGACCAACATCCATCGCGGTGAAATCCTCAAAAAAAGTGATCTGCCGATCAGCTATTGTGCCTATACCCCCTGCTTCCGCCGGGAGGCCGGTTCCTACGGCAAGGACACCCGCGGGTTGATCCGTCAGCATCAGTTCAACAAGGTGGAGCTGGTGAAATTTGTCCATCCGTCCCGGTCGGACGCCGAATTGGAAACGTTGACCGGACACGCCGAAAAGGTGCTGCAGCTGCTGGGACTTCCCTATCGCGTCATGGCGCTGTGCAGCGGTGACATCGGTTTCTCGTCGGCCAAGACATACGACCTTGAAGTCTGGCTGCCGGGGCAGAGCTGCTATCGCGAAATATCCTCATGCAGCAATTTCGGAGATTTCCAGGCGCGTCGAGCATCGATCCGCTTCCGCGAAGATGAAAAGGGTAAGCCGGAGTTCGTCCATACCCTGAACGGTTCCGGTCTGGCTGCCGGGCGTACTCTGGTAGCTGTTCTGGAAAATTATCAGCAGGAGGATGGTTCTGTGCTGATCCCGCCGGCGCTGCTGCCCTATATGGGGGGGCTGGAACGGATCGTGCGATGAGTGTTGCTCTATATTCGCAAGCAGATTGAAAATTGAAAACAAGTGTGCTATAACGCCACACGCATGACAATGGAAGGGTGGCCGAGTGGTTTAAGGCAGCGGTCTTGAAAACCGCCGAGTGTAACAGCTCCCAGAGTTCGAATCTCTGCTCTTCCGCCATAAAAAACTAAGCAAATCAGATAGATTGAAGAGGGGTTGCCAAGCATGGTAACCCCTCTTCTCGTGTGTACTATCCCCTGCCTGTTCTCAAAAAATCCCCCCTTAGCTGTGTAAGTTAAGGGGGGATTTTTTGTTTGGCAAGCATAGTCAGTTTGGCGACGGCTTACTTGGCTCCGATGTGTGATTCTTCAAGTTTTTCGTTCAACCAGACTTTAATTAATGACTGATACGGGACATCCTGGCGGTTGGCGGTCGTCTTTATGGAGTCCAACATCCAAAGAGGAAGACGCAGGGAGATAGATTGAGTCGTAGGTTTCAAGTTTGGGAATGAATTTTTTTTTGCTTTAGACCAGTCCAAATACTCAGTTGTATCGTGAACCAGCCAAAAGTCACGCTCTTCGGCTTCGTTGGCAATTTTGGAATTTCTTTAAGTTTCTTGTTCATAAATTGCTCGCTCCTTCCGGTGCATATCTCTGGCGGAGATTACCCGAATTTTATTGGTGCGGATGGTGAAGGTAATATGGAGAAACCGTCCATCAGTTGTTCGCCCTAAAGCATGATAACGCAGTTCCGTATCGCTGTGTTTCAGATCATCAAGAATCAAAAGCGGCTCATTCAAAAACACCTGCTCGGCTTCAGCTGGCGCAACGCCATGCTTTATGTCCTTCTGTTCGTCACCACTGTCCCACTCAAAGCCGGTTATCTTATTAAATGGCTCCATTACCGCTCCTTGTATATGTGTGCTATAGACACCATACTGCTGATACTGGCAAGAAGTCCCTTTTAAAAAGATGTCCAAACCGTACCTGCCCGCCGTCCCCTGTCTTGATACTGACAATCTGGTAATCATTGCACTGACCTTCCCTTTGCCTTATCGTATTTCTGTTATTGCATAAGGGGGGAATACGCAATATTGTGGAGAAAAATTCACGACCATTAAAAACAAGAAAACAACCGTAGCTATTCATAATTGCGGTTAAAATTAATCGCTACCGATAGTAAAACAAATGAATTGTTGCTTTAGTACGAGTACGTCAAAAAAGAAATGCGTGGGGATAATACGAGTATGAAAAAATGTGCGATGACTGCTGTTTTCTCTCTGCTACTTGTGTTTGTTACTACTCCTCTGCTGGCGCTTGACGCGACCACCATCAATCAGGCCATCCGCGACAAAGGCGCCAACTGGGTTGCCGGTGAAACGTCCCTATCGAAACTACCCGCAACGAAAAAAAAATACTTCTACATGCCGGCAACGTTCAATATGCCTGTCCCAAAGACACAAGCCAAGACGTCCCGGTATTCGCCCGCAGGCAATCTCCCCACTAAATTTGATTGGCGAAACGTTAATGGCCACAATTACGTCTCAAGGGTCAAAGCACAGAAAGGGTGCAGCTCATGCTGGGCAATTAGCGCTGCAGCAGTTCTCGAATCACGTGTGCTCATTACAAGTAATACGCCTGATAAGGATTTGAGTCTTTCGGAGCAAGCGTTAATATCGTGCGATACCACTAATCTGGGGTGCAAAGGCGGGTACCTTGACCGTGCGCTGTCATACTTGCAGACAACCGGTATTCCACTTGAAACCGATGCTCCCTACAGTTCCGGGGAAACCGGAATAGATGGAACCTGTACCACCATGATGCAGCAAAACACCTATCGGGTTACAGGTTTTGAGGATGTTGCAACGTCAGTTGAATCTATAAAAAGCGCTCTTGTTCAGTATGGGCCATTATACACGACCTATATTATTTACGAGGACTTTATGTCCTACGAATCGGGAGTCTACAGTCATGTAGACGGCTTTATTGAAGGAAATCATTCCGTCACTATTGTCGGTTACGATGATGCTGAACAATCCTGGATAGTCAAGAACACCTGGGGACCAGATTGGGGTGAAGGCGGGTATTTCAGAATCAGGGCAGGCACCAACGAGTGCGGAATCGAGAAAAATGTTTATGCCATTAACTTTGCTGTCGTGCCCGGCGCCTCGTTTGTCCTAAGCCCATCCGAAGCTGATTTCGGTATGCGATTACTGCCGGATCAACCATCCCAAACTGTTCCATTCACAGTAACGAATAATGGGTCAGTACCATTAACAAATGTCTCTTTCACGGCTAATAACCAGAATTATTCAGTTTCCCTGCCCAGCGTTTCAGTGCTGGAATCAGCTGCTTCGACTGGCTTCCAAGTAACATATACTGCACATGCGGGGAAGACGACCGATCCAGGGGAACTTCAAGTGGTGTCTGCCGGAGTCACCAAAAATATCCCGCTTTCCGCACAAATAAACACACGGCCGGCTCAACCGATAAATATGTATCCTGCCGATGGCTCTGACGCAGTACTACCTGTAACTTTTTTTGCATCTGTGTTTGTGGATTATGACGGCGATACGCATAAGTCAAGCCAGTGGACCATAAAAAATGCTTCAGGTGACATCATTTATTCCAGTACCTTCGATGCAGCCAACAAAAATTCTTTCACTGTTCCATCCGGCATCCTTCAAGCAAACACGCAGTATTTCTGGCAGGTGATCTATCTGGATGAACGGGGATTAGAATCTTCAGCTTCAACCCCGACATCCTTTACGACAAGAAACAATGAAAAAGGGGGCTGTTTTATCGCTACGATGGCATTTGGATCGCCAATGGCCGGACAGGTAGAAATCCTTCGGCAATTTCGAGACAGGTATTTGCTGACCAATAGTCTTGGGCAGAAATTTGTTGCCTGGTATTATCGCACTGGTCCAGCAGCGGCAAACTATATTAAGGACATGCCACTGCTAAAAGCGGCGATAAGAGTGGCTCTATACCCGTTGGTTGGCTTTTCCTACTTGCTGATTTCCGGTTATCTGTCAGTTGTGGTAGTTGTACTTTTCCTGTTGTTCGTTTGCAATATTATTAAAAAATATTTGTTTGAAATATAACAAATTAAAGGTAGATTGTTTTCAGTACATCGTCAGCCTATAGAGTCTCTGAGGTCCCAGGGTTTCCCCATGATCTACCTCCACAAGCTATTACCGTTGCTGCTCTCACCGATTGTGATCGTCTGCATTTTGGTTGCGTATGGATCAATAAGAAGAAAACCTATAGTTGCGTTCATGGGGATTGCCTTGCTGTATCTTTTCAGTACCCCGGTGGTTGCAAATCAGTTTATCCGATTCGCTGAAAATTTTGCGGTCAAGGCAAGTCCGGAGACAGTGCCGGAGGCGAGTGCAATCGTTGTGCTGAGCGGGATGCTGACTAATGTTAAATCATCAGGCGGGATAGTTACGGAATGGTGTGACCCGGATCGCTTCTTTGGCGGGGTGGATCTCTACAAACTGGGTAAATCAAAAAAACTGGTGTTTACCGGCGGGCTTTTACCGTGGGAAAAAGGTGCAACGCCGGAAGGGGTTACACTGAAAAAGTTTGCACTGTCCGTGGGTGTGCCGGAACGTGATGTTTTTGTGACAGGGGAAGTTCAGAACACGGAGCAGGAAGCGTCTGCCGTAAAGAAATTACTGGGTCAGAAAAAACCATCGATTCTGCTTGTGACATCAGCTTTTCACATGCCACGGGCAAAGCTGCTTTTTGAAAACAAAGGGTTCGTGGTGTACCCCTATACCGTTGACTTCAAGGTGGATACCTCCCTGATGACGTTCATGGATTGCCTGCCCAACCCCCACGCATTGTATTTGGCTGATACTGCCATTCGTGAACAGATAGGATTGATGTATTACCGTATAAAGTTTCTGCCGGTGTTTAAAGCTCACCTGCCGTAGGCATCCAGTCTTGTTTTCTCCCCCAATGTCACCCCGTCGTATTGCACTATTGGAATGTATTTCATTGACTACCGTGTCAGGCACGGGATAAGCTCCGATTCTGCAGGTACCTGCAATTAACCCCACACCTACGCTGTTCTTAATACGAGGGAATTTGTAATGGAAATTGTAATACTGTTGTTCGTCATTGTTGGCGGTTCTATCGCCTTCTCCGCCTGGATGAAAAATAAGTCTTCAGACAGTTCCCCGCCTATTGCCACCTCTGATGCGTTGGACACCGGCAGTCATATCCGGAAATGTCTTGCGTGTGGCCATGAAGGGGAAATGAAGACATGGCTTGCGAACTATAAAGCTCCAAAATTCATTGTAATTGCCGGTTTTCTGCTCGGGTACATACCCGGTTTGATCTTTCTGGCGTTCTACTGGGGGAAGTATAAGTGCCCGGCTTGCGGGGCGATAGGCAAAAACCGGCAGGCAGGAAATACCGAACAAGTTGCTGAATAGGAATCAGGGGGGCACCAAAAAACCATGCAGATAACGACACCATATATCAAGCTTGATAGTCTGCTCAAAGCCGAAAATGCGGTCTCTTCAGGCGGCGAGGCAAAACTTATGATTGCAGAGGGGTACATTTCGGTGAACGGCGAAGTGGAACTTCGTCGCGGTCGCAAACTGTATCCGGGGGACCGGGTTGTGTTCGGGAGAAGAGCGTTTTCCGTTGAGGCGGCATGACCTAAATTATTTGACTTCTCACGCTGTTTAAAATTACAATGCCACGCTTTTTAAGCCGATTTCTACGCCTTGCGCGTTACTGAGGAGAACTTACAATGAATACAAGATTTCTTGATGCCTGTTGGGGTAAGCCGGTTGACCGGACACCGGTCTGGCTGATGCGGCAGGCTGGTCGTTATCTCCCCGAGTACATGGCGGTTCGCTCCAAATGTACGTTTCTGGAGTTGTGCAAAACCCCTGAACTGGCTGCTGAGGTTAGTATTCAGCCGGTTGACATTCTCGGCGTGGACGCTGCGATCATGTTTTCCGATATCCTCACTCCGGTAGAACCGATGGGGATGAAGCTGGATTTTGTTCCGGGGCCGGTGTTTGAAAGCCCGATCCGCAGCATGGCGGATGTGGAAAAATTGCGTATTCCGCAGATGGAACAGGATGTCCCCTATGTCCTGGAAACGATCAAAATACTGCGCCGCGAACTGGCCGGGAAAGTGCCCCTCATCGGTTTCGGCGGCGCTCCGTTTACCCTCGCCTGCTATATGGTTGAGGGAAAAGGCTCCAAGGATTTTGCCCAGATCAAGCGGATGATGTATGCCGCACCGGACGTCTACGCTGCCCTGATGGAAAAAATCACCACCATGAGTATGGAATATCTGAATGCTCAGATTGCCGCTGGTGCTCAGTGCATCCAGATTTTTGATACCTGGGGCGGTATTCTCTCCCCGGCTGATTATGAACGCTATGTGCTCCCCTATACTACGCGGCTGATCAACGGGTTGAACCGGATGGAAACGCCGGTTATCCATTTCGTTAAAGGATCCGGAGCGATGCTGAATACGGTGCGGAAAGCCGGCGGCGATGTTATGGGACTCGACTGGCACGTCAGCCTGGGCGCTGCCCGCGATATTCTCGGTTCGCAGATGGCGGTGCAGGGCAACCTCGATCCGACCGTGCTGTTTGCAACAAAGGAAATTATCGAGCGTGAAGTCAAGCGGGTGCTGGATGAAAACGCCGGCCGACCGGGACACATTTTCAACCTCGGGCATGGCATCCTGCCGACAGTACCGCCAGAAAATGCCCGCTTCATGGTGGAGTGCGTACATCGCCTGTCGCAGAAATAGTAAAATTAAAAAAGGTCTGCCATGTCACTACTGCTGAAAAATATTGTTGTTTTTGTTACGGATCTGGCGCGGGCAAAATCATTCTACGTCGATCTTCTCGGCCTGCCGGTTGCCGGCCAGAGCGAGATGCTTATAGAATTTTTCCCCGGCACGACAACAACGCTGGGGGTTTCGCTGGCGCTGCATGAGGATGCCCGCAACCTGGTGGGGCGCCACACCGGCATCACCCTCAAGGTGGAGAACATCGCTGCACTTTGTGAAACCCTGAAAAACGGCGGCGTCCATTTTGTGGAGCCGCTTGAGTCCAGTCCCTGGGGCAAGATGGCGGTGGTTCAGGATTTTGACGGCAACATGCTCGCCCTTGTGGATCGCTAGATGAAAATCATCACCCGTGAACTGCTGGGCCAGGTCAGTGCCGAAGCCCGGCTGAACCCGAGACTGCGTAAAAACCATAATTTCCACCCGTCCGATGATTCCCGCTGCCACCGACTCCTGAATGCCATAGAACCAGGTTCCTACATCAGGCCGCACCGCCATCTTGATCCGGAGAAGGATGAAGCTTTTGTGCTCATGAGCGGAAGGCTGGGAGTTGTCACCTTCACTGATGCCGGTGAGGTAGTCGAAACGGTTCTCCTGTCCCATGCCGGCGACATCCTTGCTGCAGAGATTCTCCCCGGGGTCTACCATACGGCATTCTCCCTGGAGTCAGGCACCGTGTTCTACGAAGCCAAGGCGGGCCCCTTCCGTCCGTTGGCAGAAGAGGAAAAGGCGGTGTGGGCACCCGAAGACAGTGATCCGCAATCAGCGGCGGCCTATCTGGAACATCTACGGAGCCTGTTTGACTGATGGCTTCCTGTCGCCGAATCCTTTTTCTGATCCCCCTTGTTCTGCTGGTGAGCGTTTCACTCCTGTTTGCCGCACCTCCTCAGCGCATGAGGCCTTATACGGGGATCGGGCTGTTCCTTCTGCCGCAATCAGACTCGCTGTCAGGGCATAATCAGCCGCTGCAGCTGTTTGAAGAACCGGGGTTGGTGCGGATGGGAGTGCTGAATAGTCCGGCCGTACCCGGAAACGAGTGGATATTTGCCCCGTATGAAGGGGCAGCGCCACTGATCGTTTCTGCCCGCAAAGGCGATTGGCTGCGGGTCGTGTATGATGATGCCGGCCGGGAAGTCTGGATTCGTCCGGAGAATACGGGGGGTTTTCAATCGTGGGAGCAGTTTTTTAAACGGCAGACCTGCCGTATGCTCCCCGGCCTTCAACCGAAGTACTACCAGTTGCTGCGGCAGCCAGGCGGTGAACAGGCTGCTGTGCTGACGCCAAAGCAGGTATTCAGGGTACAAAAAACGGAAAATTCCTGGTGCCTGGTGCAGATAGATCAGGGAACAACCGGTTGGATCCGCTGGCAGGACGAGGATGGCAGGCTGCTGGTGGGGCCGGGGCGCTGA
>Ga0007792_10000106_pt1 | contig 33193 bp, 34 predicted proteins | sample CryBogmetaGMA6M_FD_60371 | JGI IMG/M metagenome (GOLD analysis project Ga0007792, IMG submission 60371) | Freshwater microbial communities from Crystal Bog, Wisconsin, USA - MA6M | ecosystem: Environmental > Aquatic > Freshwater > Lake | place: Crystal Bog, Wisconsin, USA | collected 2009-07-06
ACCTACTGGGCCATGCGCAAATTCAGTGTCCCGGAGAGTTACACATCCCCCAAATATCTCTACCGGGTAGCGCGTGAACGGGGCATGGATTTCGTTACCATCACCGACCACAACGCCATCAGCGGAGCTCTGGAAATAGCACATCTTGAGAACACCTTCATCAGCTCCGAAATTACGGCCCATTTCCCGGAGAATGGCTGCAAAGTTCATGTTGTGGTGTTGCATATCTCCGAAATCCAGTTCCAGTCGATAATGATCCTGCGCAAAAATATCTATGAACTGGTGGCGTATCTTCATTCGGAAAAAATAGTACATTTCCTGGCCCATCCTCTCTATGCCCAGAATGAAAAACTGAACTGCGAGATTATTGAACGGTCGCTGCTGCTTTTTACCACCTTTGAAATCAAGAACGGTTGCCGGGCACACCGCTTCAACGGATTCACCAAGCGTTTGGTTTCCTCCTTGAACGAAGCGGTCATAGAGCGTCTTGCCAATAAATATGATCTGCAACCCTCCGGTGAAATCCCATGGATTAAGGGTGTAGTCGGGGGATCTGATGACCACGGCGGCCTGTTCATAGCACGGGCCCATACCACCGTCTACGATACGCCGACTATCGAAGGATTTATTGACGGCATCAGAAACGGCGACAGTTGGGCCGATGGTGAAGATGGCGGACCACTGACTATGGCGCACAGCCTGTACGGCATTGGTCATAGTTTCTATCGGGAGCGCTTGGGGCAGCGCCGGCGCGGTGCTACTCCCTTCGTCAGCGCCCTTCTGGATCGTTTTTTCAACATTGGCGAAGACAAGGGCTCTTTCATCGACACGATTCGTCTATTTATTCTAAAGAATCTGCCCGCTTCACGCAGTCATACAGGAAAAAGTTTTGAAGAAATCCTCGATTCAGAAGCTCGGCTGTTGCTGAGTGACAACCAGTTTATGACCGGTATCAGTAATGCTGACAGTAATCGTAAAATATTTGCCGTAACGAGCCGATTGGCAAACCGCCTGATTTTCCACTATACGCACCGCCTTATGACACTGCCGCTCAACGCCGGTTTTTTTGACTATCTCAATACGGCGGGCACAATAGGGCTGGTCCACGCCCTTATTTCCCCCTACTACCTGGCTTTTCATCACCAGCACAAGGGGAAGGAACTGATTCGGGATATCACAAGGGCATTACCTGAACTGCACTACAAGGAAGTCCCTGAAAAGATAGCTCTATTCACCGACACACTGGATGAGATTAACGGCGTTGCCATAACTATCAAACGCCTGATCAGTACCGCCCGGAACCGTGGGGTTGAGTTGACGGTCATCACGGCGGGAGATGCCAGTGACGTGGTGGTTGACGGTGTTAAGAAGTTTCCGTCTGTTGGCGACTTTGTGCTGCCGGAATATCCAGAACTGAAACTCAACTTCCCACCGATTCTGGATGTAATGGACTATATCGAGCGAGAAGGGTTTACCCGGATTCATGTCAGCACTCCCGGGACGGTGGGGCTGCTTGGGCTTTTGATAGCCCGTATAATGAACATTCCGGTAGCCGGCACCTATCATACCGACATTCCCCAATATGTACGCAGTCTGACTAACGATGAGTTTCTTGAAAAGGCTGCCTGGAGCTATATGATCTGGTTTTACAGCCAGATGGAAGAGGTTATGGTGCCGTCAGTAGGCACACGCGAACAGCTGGCGGCACGCGGTTTGCCGCCTGAACGAATGAAACCTCTGCCCCGCTGGGTGGATACGGAGACGTACTCGCCTGAAATGCGCAACCCGAGCTTCTGGAAAAGTCGTGGTATCGGAATGGGCAGAACCGTACTGCTCTACGTGGGGCGCGTCTCGCGGGAAAAAGGCTTGGCAATGCTGGTGGAAGCCTTCAGAGAGCTGGTAGATAATGGGGCCTCAATTGCTCTTGCGGTCATCGGTGACGGACCGTACCGGGAGGAAATGGAAACAACGCTTTCGGGATATCCAACGTTTTTTACCGGTTATCTGGCGGGAGAACAACTCCAGATGGGTTACGCCTCTGCCGACCTTTTCGTCTTTCCCAGCGCCACTGATACCTTCGGCAATGTGGTTCTCGAAGCACAGGCTTCAGGTTTACCGGTGATCGTCTCTGATGAAGGTGGCCCACGCGAACTGATGATAGATGGCGAAACCGGGGCGGTTTTCCGTGCCGGCAGTAAAAGCGGCCTAGTTGCAGCTATCAGGCTGATAGTCTCCGATCCGGAGCAAATGGCTCGAATGATTATGAATGCCCGGAACTTTACACTGACGAATGCCCCTGACAGCAGCCAAACCTACAGCACTATTTTGCACCTTGACGTGCAACGGCAAGTAGACACGTGCGCTGCCGGAACTGAGTTCGCAGATGTTGGAGCATAAATAATGTCAAATACGATACCACCCAAACCACGAAGAGCCAGGAAACCTGCCGGCGAATTTAATCTTTCGGACCCTTGCTGGTACCTAAACCGCGAGTTAACCTGGTTGGAATTCAATAGCCGTGTGCTGCATGAGGCTGAAGATGTACGTACTCCGTTACTGGAACGCCTCAAATTCATCGCCATAGTCAGTGCCAACCTTGACGAGTTTTTCATGAAGCGCATCGGCGGACTCAAACAACAGGTCGCCGCAGGTATGCGAGAAGTCAGCATTGATGGACTTACGCCACTTCAGCAGATACACGAGTGCTACAAATACATCCGGATTTTGGAAAGCAGAAAATTTGATTTATTGCAGCAGGTTCTTGAGCTGCTCAATGAACAGGGTATACGGATTTGCAGAATAAAAGATCTCACTGCAAGCGAGAGGAAAAAACTTCGTAAGCATTTTGCAACTAACATATATCCTCTGCTGACACCCCAGTCCATCGACCCTGCCCACCCGTTCCCATTTATATCAAACCTGTCACTTAATCTGCTGCTTACCCTGAACAGCGCTTCAGGACCTGATATGCAGTTGGCTCGCGTCAAGGTACCGGTCGGTGCAAGTACTTCCAGATTCATTCCTGTTCCCGGCAGATCTGATTGTTTCGTACGCCTCGAAGAACTGCTTTGCTGCAATCTGGATATGCTTTTCCCCGGTATGGAGGTTGTACGCTGCGACCTGTTTCGTGTTACCCGCAACGCCAACACGGAGACAGACGAGGAAGAAGCGGACGATCTGGTTGAGATGATTGAAACAGAGCTAAAGGAGCGACGTTTTGCGCCAATCGTACGGCTGCAGGTACTTGAAGGAATGCCTGTGTTTCAACGCGGCAGACTGGCTGCGGAACTTGATATCAACGAAAATGACGATGTATTCTTTGTACCGATGTTGTTGGCCATGCGCGACCTGTTTGAGCTTGTAAAACTTGATTATCCGCACCTGCATGACCCGCCACACTACCCGATTGTGAATCCGCAATTGGACTCTCAGCGAAATATTTTTCATATTATACGCGACGCGGGTTCAATCCTGCTTCAGCACCCCTATGAATCATTTTCATCGTCAGTAGAGCGCTTTCTACGTGATGCAGCCTCAGATCCCAAGGTGCATGGCATCAAGATGACGCTCTATCGCACTTCCAGCCAGAGCCGCATCATTGAAGCCCTGCTGCTGGCTGCCCAAAACGGCAAACAGGTGGCGGTGGTTGTGGAGCTGAAGGCGCGTTTCGATGAAGCCACAAATATTCGTTTGGCTGAACTTATGGAACAGGCGGGGGTTCATGTCACATACGGTGTGGTTGGACTCAAAACCCATTGCAAGGTGATTATGATCGTTCGCCGGGATTTTAACGCTCTACGCTGCTATGTCCATATCGGCACAGGGAATTACCACGCTGACACAGCACGTCTTTACACCGATGTCGGTCTGTTAAGCTGCAGTGAGGCCCTCGGACATGACGTCACGGAGCTGTTCAACTACCTGACAACCGGTTTCAAACCGCGCAGGAAATATAGTCGTTTGTTGACCGCCCCTCGGTTCCTCAAGCAGGCACTGTTAGCCAAGATTGAGCGCGAAACCGTACTGCACCGTGAAAATGGCTGTGGTTTGATACAATTCAAGATAAATGCGCTGGAAGATGGAGACATTGTCAAGGCGCTTTATCTGGCATCTCAAGCTGGAGTCCAGATCGACCTGATTGTGCGCGATACCTGCCGTATTCGGCCTGGGATTGCCGGTCTGTCTGAGACAATTCGTGTTATCAGTATTGTTGGGCGGTTTCTGGAACATTCCCGCATTTACTATTTCAGAAACAATGGATCGGAAGAATATTTTATCTCTTCAGCCGACGCCATGAAGCGCAATCTTGAAGCTCGGGTGGAGGTGCTTTGCCCGGTGGAGACTCCTGCACTTGCCCGTGAACTTCGTACTATCCTTGATATTCATTTGAGCGATACCCGCTCTGCGTGGGATATGCAGTCGGATGGGAGTTATGTCCAGCGAATTTCTACCGACCCTGACATTGTTGACTGCGGTAGCCATAGCCAATTGATTGAGTATGCCGATAAGCGCGTTGTGCAACACCGGAAGAGAATGAAGAAAAAAAACTCAAAAAAAGAGATCGATATTCACAACTAAAAACGGAGGATTACATGAAACTGGAAGAAATTAAAGAAATGGCAAAGCAGCACAACATCAAGGTGGGTAAGTTGAAGAAGGCTGATCTGGTAAGAGCCATCCAGGCAGCAGAAAATAATGAAGTCTGTTTTGAGACCGGCACCGCAGACATCTGCGGACAGGATGCCTGTCTATGGCGCGAGGTCTGCGTATAAGCGAATCTTTCAGGCTTGCGCATTATTTAACCAAATTGTAACTTGATATATCCGCTAAAGCGGATATAATGTGCCGTATGAAAATACAAATACTTTTCCTCTGTACCCACAATTCCTGCCGCTCCCAGATGGCCGAAGCATTGGCCAATCATTTCCTGGGCGACCGCTGCCAAGCCTTTTCGGCCGGTACTGAAGCAACACGGGTCAACCCGCTGGCTGCCTTGGTACTGGCCGAACTGGGCATAGGCACATCAGCCCTCCGCTCAAAAACCATCGATGAATTCGACGACCAGGTTTTTGATCATGTGGTGACCCTTTGTGGTGATGCCAATGAAAAATGCCCTCTCTTTTTCGGGGGAGTTCAACGCCTTCATCGTGGTTTTGAAGATCCTTCACGGCTCAGTGGTAGCGAAGAAGATATTCTGCCAGAATTTCGCCGAGTGAGAGATGAGATTAAAAATTGGATCATCGAATATTTCGGTGAGAAAAAATGAGTGGGTATCTTATTCCCGTTCCAGGTCAAAGATGATTTCAAGGTGGCGAGGAGAACGGCGACGTAAAGGGAAGTAACTGTTCAGGAGTATGTAACCTTCTGGTCTGATCAAGAAATTGCGAAGACAACCGAACTGCCAAAAGCCCTCTCAAACAGATCCTTCTTGGCATTTGCACCGAAAATCTCCACTGATACGTCTTCAGTTGCAGTCAGGTTGATCGTTATAGTTGTGCCACCAAACAGGCAGGATACCTCCCGGATTAAACCGTTTCTCCGACGATCAAGGCCATCCGCCAAGCGCAAAATACCCCCCATGCGGGCAACTGTGACCTGATCCTTCCCCTTCAGATTCTGGAATGCTTCATGTTTTCTCTTGGGAATGGATTTCCGGTGATAGCGTGCTATTTGAGCGATCAGTTCACGCTCTCGCGGTGAGAAGCCAAATAATTCTGAATGTCGGATAAGGTGATACGAATGTTTGTGGTGGCTGCCGTAGCTAATGAAATACCCACAGTCGTGAAGTATGGCCGCCGCCTCAAGAAGTTTCTTCTCTGGTTTTTCTAAGCCAAAGGGAAGCTCTAAGGCATCGTAAATTGACAATGCAATCCCTGCAACGTGCCTGGCATGCTGCTCATCAACGTGGCAAGAGACAGCGAACTCCTTGATGGAGTCTCTCCACGTCGGAGGTGTGCTGCTACCAGCGGTTAGGCCCAGCTTCTTCATTGATTTGATTAGTAAGCCCTCGCGGATCCCACGCTCATTAATCAACACCCGGTTCGCATTAAAAAAACGCATAACCTCGTCAATCACCACGACTCCAGCCACAATAATATCAGCCCGGTCCTGGTTAAGGCCTGGAATAGTCCGGCGACCTTTCAGGTCTCTGTGGATCAGCATAGCCAACAGGTGGACTACTTCCGCATGAAGTACCTCGGACCCGTGAATGGATACATAGTTATCTTTACGCATCTGCATAGCCATACAACCAAGTGCCGTAAGGGTCCCGCCAGATCCTATGAATGAATCAATCGATATTTTCCTGCTGGAGAAGGTTCGCTTGAGACTTTCCCGGATGTGTCTCCGGAGTTTGCGAAGTTCGCTTTCTGATATGGGGTCGCTCTTTAAAAAACTGTCAGTCATGACAACGGCGCCAAGGTCAATGGAATAAACCTCTTCCACATGGTTCCCGTATGCCGTAACAATTTCAACGCTTCCCCCGCCGATATCAAGCATGGCGTAGCGTTTCCCGTACATGTCGAAGTTGGAGAGGGCGGATGATGCTGTCAGTTCAGCTTCTTCTACACCTGAAATGATCCGTATATCGTGACCCAACTCCCCGGAAAGTTTTGCAATCAACTCCTTGCCATTTGATGCTGTTCTAACCGCACTGGTGGCAACTGCCTCAACTGCTTCAACATTCAGTCCTGTGATGAGCTGATGAAAACGCTGAATAGCATCAAGTGCCCGGCCGGAAGCTTCATCAGAAATGATTCCTGTTATCGCCAGTCTTTCTCCAAGGCGTACGGTGGCTTTTTCATCATCAAGTATCTTGAATTTGCCGTCATTGGAGGCTTCTGCAATAATACAGCGGATGGAGTTAGTGCCAATATCTATAGCGGCAATGCGTGGTTTTTTCATATGACCTCTTATATCAGAAATGTGTAGGTGAGCGGTTTTTGCTCCATCAATTCGATAAAACTTTCCAGCAAACGGGTGTTCTCTGCGTGGAATGTCGCCGTGACATACTCTCGTTCATCCTGAGGCAGCTTCATACTGCCAATCAGCGCTTCGAACTCGGCAATATCGTTCATCTGCCCAAGAATAGACTGATATTCTTTGAGCAAGGCAAGTAAGTGCGTGTAGTCACGTTCCAGAATCAAGGAGATAATCTCAAAAAAGTAGCGCCATTTTTTGATGGCAATCCGCAAGGTGTGGCGTGATATGTGCTGATCAGGTACGCCTGCCACGACAAGCAGGCGGTGTATCGGCAGGTAGTGACGGATCGAAGTATTTGAAAAATAAGCCAAAAGAGATATGCTGTTTCGCAGGGAAATATCAGCTTCATTGACGTCAGCCACCATCACCCGTACCATCCGGTCAAGAGCGCTATGATCAAAAGCTTTGAGCATCTTCTCAATCCGCTTCAATTCTACAGGGCGTAACTTTGAAAGTGTTTTGAAAAGCACAGTGTCGGGCAACGCATCTGTTTGACTTTTCGCTTGAAAGAAAAGTAGCGCCTCATCAATATTACGCAGGCCGCCCAGCACCTGAGTCAGTTTGCGTACCTGCTTTCGGAGTTTGGCCTTTGAATCTTTTTGCAGAAAAGGATAAAACAGCTCCAGTACCGCCCTGAAACGACGTGAAGCAACCCGAAGATCGTGGATATCATCTACCGCTGCTGTTTTTAAGACTACACGTCGAAGCCGAAGGAGATCTTCCCATTGTGCAAAGAGAACGCCTCGAGAACGTTCAATAATGGTTGCCGAATTCGGCCATAATCGTTCCGTGCATGAGGTGCTATTTTCTGCGTTTTTCGCGCAGGCCATACCTTGGTTAACGCGTGTATTCTGATTATCCGGGGTGGGCTTTGGCAGCATTTTTCTAAGCTACTTTTTGCGGGAATGCCTTTTGAAAAGACGTAGTCCTTTTCTTGCCGGGAGCCAGATACCCGAGAAAGCTTGCCGGTCTATCATCCGTTTCCAGATCAAGTTTCAACGTAACGCAGGCACCTTTTTTCAATAGAACCGAACCACCCTCGTGGCGAAGAAGTTTGGCAATCAAAGCGCCAAGCTGGGGTTCGTGGCCAACCAGCATGACCCGTTTAGCATCCTTGCAGCTTTTCAGGTGTGAAACCAACCCGGCGATGTCAGTCCCAGGCAGAAGAAGTTCACTTGAAACAATTATATTTTTGCGGTACGCCTTTTTAGCTGCGATCTCGGCTGTCTGTACCGCTCGAGTTAGCGGACTGGTAATAGTCAGCCGCGCTTTTGGACCGGTTTTGGCTACGGCAGCGCTCACTTTTTCAGCCGTAGCTCTTCCTTTCTCAGTAAGATAACGCCATTCGTCCTGCAAAGTGTCGCTTGCTTCTACCGCTTCAGCGTGCCGCATCACATACAAAATCATGATATCCCCCAAAAACGTAACTTGTAATGAGATCAGTATAGACCAGATTGTGCATTATATCATTTATGTCTCAAAACTGTTCACCTGACAGTATGGATTCAATACTGACGGAATAAATCGACTGCTGGTCTGCCCATTCTTTCTACGATACGGCCAGTTCGGCAATAGAGTTTCCGGCTCCCAACTCCTTGAGTATCGTGACGAGATTATTTGCAGATTCCCGAGTCTGGTCGAAATATCTGCTGCGAAGCTCACAAATCAGCATTCCGTCATATGAGCTGACAAACTCGGCAAGGATATCGCGAATCGGGATCGCACCCCAGCCAACCGGCATATGGGCATCACCCTTACCAAAGGGTATCTGGTGGGTCTGGGTTTTTTCAGTGTGGTAGACCGGGTTGCCGAAATTGTCATGAACATGGCAATGGGCTATCAGCGGAGCTATGGCACGCACTTCAGCGACAGGGTCGAGGTTGTAAAATTGTGACGACATCTGGAGGTGTCCAAAATCGAGATTGATTTTGACGTTTTTACGTCCGATTTGACTGACTTGGTTCTTTAGTTGATCGGGACATTCGGCATAACAATAGGGAGAATGATGCAGGTATGGCCTGGCATTCTCCATGGCGATGATAATGCCAGGAAATTGATCTGCCGCTTCCTTCAGGATTGATGCTTCCATTTCCAGCAGTTTCATCTGCTCATCCACGCCAAGCAGAAGCGGTCCCCGTAGAGCGAATTCTTCTTCAACAAGAAAGCGTCCGGGATGGTAGACCAGTACTTCGGCATTTATAGCCGCTGAAAAATTCAGGGACGCCATCAATACATCACGATGCAACGCTCCATGATTCTGATCCATCAGATTAAGAGGATTCGGGGCATGCACGCTGTAGCAAAATGGGAAGTCATCAAGGATGGCCCTTGCCTCCGCAGTTCTACGCTGGTCAAGGGTGCCGTTTTTGATGGCATCAATGCCGTGGACCGTGATCTCGGCAGCGGTCAGCCCAATGCTTAGAAATGAAGCCAGGTCTCTATGGAGCTTACTGAGGTTCCCGTCTACCCTCACTTCATTGATATTGCTTCCTATGCTCAGCATGTTGCGTAGACCTCCTTGCCTTCGATAAAGGTTGAGAGGATTCTCGGAAATCCCTCCGATGGATCGACGATCAGTATATCCGCATCCTTACCGATCTCCAGCGAACCGGTTTGTTCACTGATTCCTACCGCCCGGGCAGGATTGAGACTGACCATATTGACCGCCTCGTGCAACGGAAGGATTTCTAGCCGCTCCAACGCCAAAACCGCATGCAGCATGGTCATGGGAGCGTAGTCCGAACAGAGGATGTCGCCGTACCCCCAGCTGATGGCCTCACGAGCGCTCAAGTTGCGTGCCTGTGACTCGCCGCGAAGAACATTAGGAGAACCGAGGCAGACACTGATGCCATGCTCCCGTGCAGCCCTCACAGCCTCAATATTAACCGGGAATTCAGTCATCCCGACACCCAGTTCTTTCAGCCATTCTATTTTTTCCCGGGAGTCATCGTCGTGCGAAGCAATCGAGATTGAATGTTCTTTGCAGAGTGCTACCAGACGTTCTATGGCATCCGGAGCACCGTCCTCCCTGGCACGTCGCTTGCGGTCAATGATACCGTCCATCTCGGCATCACTCTTGCCGTATACCGGGCCGTAATAGCTTTTGTATGAGGTAATATCCCTAAACTGCCCCTGTCCTGGTGAGTGATCCATAAATGAGAACAGGTGGATCAGGTCATCCTGGATAAGTCCCTCCAAAAATGGTACTGCCGCCATGTCGGTGATCTCGAAACGGGCGTGTATTTTGGTGTGCACCTTTAGTTTGCCGGTAAACTCGTTTATCTGTCGAATAATTCCGGCAGCCGTACTGTTGGAGCGTAGTCCCACCTCCATTTCGGCAAAAGAAAGCGAATGATACATGGTGGTGATGCCGCAGGAGGCTATTTTCTTATCCAGCTCGAACACAGCAATATCAACCGGAAAAAACGTGTTGGGACGTGGTTCGATACCCTTTTCAATTGCATCGGAGTGCATATCCACGAATCCGGGGAACAGATAGTTGCCCTGGACATTTACCTCCCGCGTTCCAGAAAGAGCTCCCTGGCTAATCTCAGCGATTTTTCCGTTTTCAACCCGCAGAGAGGCCTCTTCCAGAATACCGTCCGGTGTCACCAGGCAGGCATTGTTGAGTACAAAACTGTGTGCCATTCTATCTCCGTTCATTCAGCTTATTGTGAAAATCGAGTCGGTCACCGATGCCATTAATTCACTATCGTGGAAAATGCCGATCATGGTGGTTCCTTCCTCTCGCAGCTCCTTGAGAAGCTCCAGCACCAAATCAACCGATCCGGAGTCCAGCGAGGCGGTCGGCTCGTCAAGCAGCAGAAGCCGTGGCTTCCAGCTGACCGCATGAGCAATGTTTATCCGTTGCTGTTCTCCACCGCTGAAAGTCGCCGGGTAGGCATCAAAGAGATGATCCGGTATCCGTAAGCGTTTTAACAACCCGACAGCCCGGCTGCGGGCCTCCTCCCGCGACACACCGTTGCGGGCAAGAATCGGTTCCATGACTACATCCAGCGCCGACACGCGGGGGATTACCTTGAGAAACTGCGATACATACCCCATTTCACGGGTACGGATATCGATAACCGCCCGGTCTGGAAGAATCGCCAGATCTATCCGGCCGTATTCGGCGGAATCATACCAGACGGCACCGCTGCTGGGCAGATAGGTGCGGTAGATACATTTGAGAACAGTGCTCTTGCCGGCGCCGCTGGGACCGGAAAGCCCAAGAAAACCGCCTTTCGGAACATTAAATGAAACATCCCTGCAGGCGGCAATGTTCTTTTCACCCAGAATATGGAGGGTAAAATCTTTAGAGAGCTCTTTGACGGTCAGCACGACACACTCCTTACAATTGGGAAGCAACCAGAAGCTGCGTGTATTTGTGTTGCGGATCCTGGAGAATCTGATCGGTCAGCCCAGCTTCCACCACTCGGCCGTATTTCATGACCATGGTACGCTGACAGAGCAGGTTGATGACCCCAAGATCATGGGAGACTACCAGCAGGGAAAGCTTGTATTCACTCTGCAGGGTTCGAATCAGATCCAGTACCCGCGCCTGCACTGACAGGTCGAGGCCAGTGGTGACTTCGTCCAGATAGAGGATCAAGGGGTTGTTGGAAAGTGCTTTGGCAATTTGAACCCGCTGCTGCATGCCGCCGCTGAAGTTTTTTGGTGGCTCGTCCATCCGGTCCAGAGGGATTTCAGTCTTTTCCAAAAGTTCTGCTGCGCGTTTCCGCATTTTGCCGATATTTCGCCAGCCGGCCCCCAACAGTCGCTCGGCGATATTTCCGCCGGAGCTGACATTCATTCGTAAGCCAAGAAAAGGATTCTGGTACACGATGCCCATCAGGGCGTTGCGCACCTGTCGTTTTTGAAAAGGGCTCAACCCCAGAAGGTTACGGCTGTACAGGTCCCCGTCAGCAAAAAGCTCCGGCATGGTGTCCAACCCAGCATTGCGTTGTATTTCCATACTGCCATCGGTAGCGTCCCATTCGAAATGCAGCAGACGTACCAGGGTGCTTTTGCCGGATCCGCTTTCACCCACGATTCCCAGGGCTTCATTTTTAAAGAGATCAAAAGACACATCATTGCAGGCAACAACTGAGCCGCAATGAGGGCACATGTTGGTTTCAAATTCCGGCCCGGTTGCGGAGAGACAGCGGTTGCACCCGTTTCCAAAACGTTTTGATAACCCCCGTATCCGTATCAATGGTTCCATTATGCAGACCTCTTATCGCAGTACCCGGAATCGGAACAGTAATGCACCCGATCACCCCCTGCATTTTCGATTACCTCGTCCAGAAAGGTGTCGGTGGCTCCGCATCGGGCACAGGATTTGCCGCTGAAATCCTCAACACGGAAGGTGTGGTCCTCGAACTCAAGTGGTTCGACAGTTGTATGAGGTGGTATGGCATAAATTCGTTTTTCCCGTCCGGCGCCGAACAGGAAGAGAGTTTCAGCCATGTGCAGCTTGGGGACGTCCCAGCGAGGAATAGGACTGGGATCCATTATGTAGCGGCCGTTGACCGTAACCGGATAACGATAGCTGATGGTTATCTCGCCGTAGTTGACAATATCCTCGTACAGATAAAGCCACATCCGGCTGTAATCAGCCTCGGCGTGCATGCGCCGGGTCTCGGCCTCTGATGCCTCTACCTCGCGTAGTGCTTCAGGATAAGGAACCTGCAGGACCAGAATCTGCCCGGCAGACATCGCTTCTTCCGGGATGCGATGGCGCGTCTGAACCACCGTCGCTGCAAGAGTGTCGTTAGTAATCTGTACATCAGCAACTGCCTGGATGAACTTTTTGATGTTAACGGCATTGACACTGCCGTCGCACCCTTGATCGATCACCTTGAGGATGTCATCGGGCGTAATCAGTGAGAGTGTAATCTGGATGCCACCAGTCCCCCACCCACGAGCGATCGGCATTTCACGCGAGCCGTAGGGCACCTGGTAGCCAGGTATCGCAACAGCTTTGAGAATACTGCGGCGGATATCTTTTTTAGCGCCGTCATCCATGAAACCATACGGATAGCCGCCAACTATGCTGTCACCTTTTTTACGCAAGAGATCTTCCTGCTCGAGCCACTCATGCATCTGCATGGCATTCCTCCTGTTGCGCGATAGATTGTGCCTTGCGCAGGCGATCCAGGTCAGACAGAAAATCAACGTAATGGGGAAGTTTCCAATGGTTGCTGAAACCCATGGCCTCGATCCCGTCGGTGTGGTACAGCACATACTCCTGATCTTCTGCCGGGCAGCTTGGTTTTTCGGCCCTGGTGGTGCGGTCCAGAACCGCCATGGAGATAGCTTTGAGTTCGTTCTGGCCAAAACAGAGTCCATACCCCAGGCTGAAGCGCGGCATACCATCACTACCATCAAAGCGAGCCAGAACCTCTGCCTCGGTAACTTTCACTTCGCCCACGGTGTATGGCTCGCCGGTTACCGGGTGGGATATCTGTAGAGGAACATATCCCACTCGCAGTTCGCCCAGCGTAGGATGGATGTTGCCATAGCCGCGCATACTGGAATAAGCCAATGTCAAGAGCCCCCCGGTTTCACCACGAGCCAGGGATTGCAGCGCAGCGCTACGTGGTGCGGGAAAAATTACCGACTGGCGGGTTATGTCGAACGGTTCGTCGTTGCTGGCCAGATCTACCGCATTTTCCAGCAGACCCTCATGCCGCAGTATGTCAATTACCTTGGGAAGAGTATCCGGTATTTCAGCGTTAATCGGGAGAGCGTTGAAAACAGTTTCTCGAAACGCCTCACGCCGCGCAGTATCGTCTTTCAACAGGTCAAAATCCAGCAGCCGGAGGGTGTAGTCACTGGTTGCTCCCAACATCTGCCCGCCCGGGATGTCCTTGAATGCCGATGAGATGCGTCGCTTAATCCTCATCTCACGGGTGTTGCCCGGCAGTGAATAGCCGATTCGAGGCTGAGTAGCCCGATAGGCGCGCAGCATGAATGATGCTTCGAAAGAATCTCCCGCCGCTTGCTTGAGAGCCAGGGCAGCGAGGTCGGGAGCATAAAGAGAGCCTTCACCCATAACTCGATCCACAGCCAGATAGAGCTGTTCGCGGATCTGTTCAACCGCCAGAGGTTCGGATGCTCCTTTCGACCGTTCCCAGGCAAAGAGCCGGCAGGCGTTCTCAATTGCTTCGATGCCACCTTTGACGGCAACATATCCCATATCAGTACTCTCCGATTTGTGTTGAACGTGGAATGCAGGTTATTCTGCCGTTTGTATCCAGGAACATTGAATCCACACCCAACGGATATTCGGCGTTGATTTCGCGCAGTTCCCTGAGTTCTGACGTTGCCAGGCCGGCGATCCGGGGACGAACTGTACCGTTTATTCCAGGGCCGGACAGCTCAGCAGTTCCTTCTGCTTCAGCTATTTCATCAACCAGATAGACGATTGTTGCTCCGCCGTCCGGATACTCCAGGGTTCCACGCTTTATTAGTGACAGCTGCCCGGACGTCGTGCCCTTGGTGGCTATAACAAAATTGCTTTCGCTGATGTTCGACTGGATGCTACCGGTATGCATGGATATATCGCTAGCCAGGCCCCCGGCATCATCTCCGACGATGGAGAATGACACTTCATTATCCATCAAACAGGATAACAGCTGAATTAACGGAGCATGTTCTCCTGCTATGGGTACGAGAACCGGCAACTGGCAGGTAGTGCCAGGGTGGCTCATAGCCTGCAAAACTACTCTGAATGTGGCATGATCCTTATGAATGGTGGCGCTTCTCATGGTTATGCTCCTGCCATGAGGTCGAAGTTGACCCGGGTTGATGCTACCAGGGCCGCCTCTTCTGCATATTTTGTGTTCTGCCGCTGCCGCGACCGCTCAAGGCAGTCAGATACCTGCTTGCAGAGCAAAACCGGACGACCACAGCGCAATAATGCATCAGCAGCAGCTCGCGCCAAGGCCTTGCGTGGTTCTTCTCCGATGATCAAGCCATAGCCGCGCTCTCCACGGAGTAATACTTCTGCTTCCGTCACCAACACTTCTCCCAGGTGGAAATCAACAGCCAGGCTGTCCTTGACGGTCATCATAATTAGTCCGGCACGGGGCGGGTGTGTGATTTGTATCTCCTCGGTGACAAGCAGGGTGAGAAGTTCATCCACTTCTGTGACATCCATGCCGATTATGGCGGCGGTCGGATCGTTAGCGTACATGAAGCCTCCTGCGGGGATTATTCATAACTGACATAAAAACTGTAGCCATGCTTCCGGTAACCGAGTGATTCGTAAAAACGATGGGCTGGTTCTCGATTGATGTTGCTGGAAAAGGCCATCTTGTAACACCCCTTCTGTCGGCAGAGGGAATTGGCATACTCCATCATGAGTTTGCCTATCCCCTGACCTCTCAACTCATCGGCCACCACGACATCTTCCAGAATAGCACTTGGTGTGCCGAGGTGACCGATGTTGTCCATAACCAGCAGGGCAAATGTGCCGATGACCCGGTCGTTGGAAAGTGCAACATGTATCTTGTAGTCGGGATAGCTTTTCATCTTCCAATAGACTCTTTTGGCTACGTCGAGAGGAAGTACCGAACCGTCATCCTGGCCGAGTTGTGCATACAGTGAGAGTACGCCGGGAAGGTCGCTTTCAAGCGCTGCCCGCATGATAATGTCCATTGTGTGTCCCCTGTAAATTTCAGGTGTATTTTGCCCGGATGGCCGCACTTGCCCGATCTATGAGCGCCACGGTGACAACGATGATAATCAGGATGGTGGTAACATCCCTGTTTTCGTAGCTTTTTAATTTATCGAACAGATACACCCCGATGCCGCCGGCGCCGGTAAAACCGAGGATAGTGGCGGAGCGAACGTCAGACTCCAGCCGGTAGAGAGTCATGGATACAAAAAAAGGGGTGATTTGGGGGAAAACCGCATATCGGATCACCTTCACGAATCCGGCTCCAGTTGCAGTCAGTGCGTCGATCGGCTCCTGTTGGATCGCCTCAATCCCTTCCGAAAAAAGCTTGATCAGAACGCCAGAGGTATGAATGCCCAGGGCCAGAATACCGGGCATCGGCCCCAGGCCGACGGCTGAGACAAATAGCAATGCCCAGATGATCTCATTGATGGAACGGGAGCAGTTGGCGAACAGTCTGACACCTGTATAGATTCCGTTCTTGATAAACAGCATCATTCCCCGATTGCCGGGGATGATGATCGACAAGGTGTTCTTCGAAGCAAAAAACGATAGCGGGAATGCAATGAGTACCGAGAGAATCAGGGCCAGAAAAGCCATCTGTACCGTTTCCAACATTGACAGGAGGTATTTGGCCAGCCGGTTGGTCGCAAAATCCGGAGGGAAAAAGCCACTATCGGCAATTGCCGGATTACCGGACAGGTAGGTCAGCATGTTTCCCCAGCCGTCCAGCATCTTGCCGATACCCATTTCAGTGGAATGCCAGCACCATGCCACCACTATCAAAGAAACAGCCAGGACCATGATGTTGTAAGGCTGAAATGGATTGGTCTGTCTTTTTATATCATCAAGATTCATTTTTCAGGATCTCTTCGAGCAGTTTATGATCATTGGCGAAAGGTGAAGCTGTGACCGGTTTATCTCGGCGTCGGACACGGCTTTGTACTACTTTTTTCCGAGCTGTTTCTTTACCTCGATCTGGTCGCGGATCGGGTCATATATGTCATCAGACACAGTTACATAACCTTTTAACTTCAACTTTTTCAGCCCTTCCTTGTCGTTGTAGGAAAGGAAGGCGTCTTTGAGGGCTTTCTTAAGTGACTCTGGTAAGTCTTTGCGATACGCCATATTGGAACCGGGAATCAGTTTCGAAGTCCAGAGTACTTTGAAGTCCTTATCCTTATTCCAGAATTTTCCTTCGCCACGGTCAATGTCCAGGTCATTGGTTGAGGCGGCTTCAATTTTGCCCCCTTTAACTGCCAGAATAGAGGCCTCATGGCTGCCGGAGTAGATCACTTTGGAAAAATATTTATCCGGATCGATCTTCAGATCTTTGACGAAATAAACGGTCGGCACGAGAGTCCCACTGGTTGAATTTGGATCGGTGAAGGCCCAGGTTTTACCTTTTAGATCGGTCACGCTCTTGTATGGGGAATCCTTACGGGCAATAATTACGCCGTGGTACCCCTTGGTGCCATCTTCCAAAACTTCCATGACAAAGCACTCGGCATTGGCCCGTTGTGCTGCCTCGACATAGGACTTCGGCCCAAAATACGCGACATCAACGTGCTTGAATTGCATAGCAGTTATGACGCCGCCATAGTCGGTTGATGTTTTGAGTTCAACTGGGATGCCGAGTTTCTTCTCCAGATACCGATGCAGGTTGTCGAACCGGTCGGTAATGTGGGATGACGACTCCGTCGGGATCAGACCAACGGTCAGCTTTTTTGGCCATTCAGCGGGGGCGGCCAGGGCTGCAACCGGCAGAGATACTGCGAGAAGGAAGGTTACTGCTGCTTTTAGTACGGCATTCATGGTGTACTCCTTTTTGTTATTTGGATGTTCTCCAACACGTTTATGTAGTGAGGTGGTCAAGCTGTCGACGCGGCAGAAGGCGAAAAGGGGAAACGCATATTCTTAACGTCTTGCATCTCCTGCCTGGATGAACAGCTGTAGATCTGATCTACTGTTGCCTGGCAGAGACGCTCCGGCGGACCGTCATAGATAATTCGGCCATTGTTCATCCCGATTATCCGGGTGCAGAATTCTCGGGCATATTCCAGTTGGTGGAGGTTGGCAACCACGGTGATACCGTACTTCTCATTGGCACTCCGGAGGGTCTCCAAAACAGCGCGGGCACTGACCGGATCTAGTGATGAGATCGGCTCATCGGCCAATATGATCTCGGGGTTTTGGGCAATGGCCCTGGCGATGGCCACACGCTGTTTTTGTCCACCAGACAGGCGGTCGCAACGGCTGAGGGCCTCCTCTTCGATGCCGACAACTTTCATGTATTCGTAGAGCTCTTCATACTGGCGCGGTGTATAATGCTTGAAGAGAGCGGAGAAGAGCGGTTTGCGGTGCAGCATACCACTGGCAATGTTATCCAGAACTGACATACGCGAAACCAGATTGAAACCCTGAAAAATGACGCCGATCTTCGACCGCAATGTCTTGAGGTCGCCATGACGGATTGAACCGACATCATTGCCCAAAACCTTCAGTGTGCCGCCCAGAATCGATGTTGTGGCATTGATTCCCATCAGAAGAGTTGACTTACCGACACCGGAAGGCCCGATAATACTGAGGAACTCCCCTTTGCGAATAGTGAGGTCAACTGCCTTGACGACGTCCTTCCGGCCGTAACCGAGTGTCAGCTTTTTCGCGCAAATCTGATCCATTCGTATCTCCTTACGGTCATTTCCGTGAACTCTCACAAAAATAGCACATGAATGTTACATACATATTTCGGCAGGGTAAAATATGCGTAAACGTTGTGTTACAGAGGGAGTGGTTCAGAATTAGGGATGGTATGCGTATGTATGGTCTGAGGTATAATTGTATGAAATTGTTGAAGACTCATTATCATTGATGAATCCGGGGTCGGATCAATATGCGGTATTTTACTCTGCCCGCCCAGTTTTCCCCGTTCTGCCTGTGACCATTGGTAAATTCCGTTTTCCGGGACAAACATCACATCCGGCGCGTTGATGCGCCCCTGACTCCGAAAGGTGGCATAGTCGGCGTTCAGGCTGCAGAGAGTCGTATCCAATATCTTTGTGGCATCATCAACACCAATGTCATTTTGAACAGCCAGAACCCACCGGTGCCGCCGTGCCTGTGTATCGGCACCGACCATAAACTCCCGGACATTTACACCGCTGGTTTTATTAAGATGGGCAACCGCCTGTTCCACCTCTTCCTGCGTGACCTTCTCTTCCAGTTTATCCAGAAAACGGTCTCTGCCGGTAAACTCGATGTGATGGGGAGAAGTGGAGGTGAAGCGTATCGTGTCGCCAATGTGGTAGCGCCACAACCCTGAACAGGTGCTGAGGATAACGGCATAGCGCTGACCCACTTCGACCCGCTCGAGAGGTACCGCGTGTGCGTAAGGTGCGGGCTTGCCTTGTTCATCCAAGTCTTCAAAACGGACAAATTCAAAAAATACCCCATAGTACGGAGTCAAACGCATCTGGGTTTCGCCGAACTGCTGAAACGCCATGAAGGCCTCGGATGAGGGGAGCAGTTCCAGCAGATTGGGCGTGCCGCCATCGAACAGGCTCTCCAGTTCCTTGCGATAGGGTAGTATGCTGGTCCCCCCGTGGATGATCAGCTCTAAATTCGGCAGTAATTGGGAAAGTGGCTTGCCGCCGATCTCCATGCAGCGCTTTAGCAGCAGGATGATCCAGGGTGGCACGCCGGAAATGACGCGGATTTGGTTGTCTCGCACCAACAACTCGGCCATGGCCTGCAGTTTTTCCTCCCAGGGCAAAGCCGATATTTCTGAATTTGGCTCGACGAACGGGGTCAGGTACCAGGGGCGAAAGCGAAGTGTCAGTGCACTCATATCGCCGGACCAGACTCCGCGCTTGACTTTGGTTAAATGGGTTGAACCGGACATATACAGAACTTTGCCTTGTAGTATCTGCGATTCCGGATTGGCGGTCAGATAGCAGGCCATCATGTCCAGGGCGGCCCGCCGGTTTTCCGCAAACATCTGGGCTGAGAACGGAATGAATTTGGTCGGAGCGGTTGTTCCGGAGGTCTCGCAGAACATGGTAATGCTGTCGGGCCAGGTAATGTTGTCCAGATCAGGAACCGAACCCCCCATAGAAGAGGTTGGCTGATTGAGATAAAAATAATCGGTCATGAAGTTCTGATACGAGCGTATCGGCACACGGTTTTGGTAGTAACGGTACGCAGCATCAAAGGATACACCACGGATACGGGCAAAGTTGTTGTCCCTGCCGAACTGTGTCGTGGCACCGGATTCAAGCAACTCACGAAATATCCGTTGTTGCGCTGCCAACGGGTCCTGGCGGTTAAATGTATCAGCCCGCTTTACGGCTTGAGAGTGCAGCAATCGTTGCAGCACCCCGACATTCTGCGCTCGTGCCAGCATACTCATCTAAGCCGCCAGCTTCAGCCGAGGATACAGCAGCCTGTTATACCAGCGATCCAGCAGCGCATTGTATGCTTCGTGATGGAAAATGAGGGATGCGTGGGCGACTCCATCACCCTCGATGTCTGATTTTACGGTCTTTACCAGGCAGGTCGGAAATATCCTGCTGTACAGAGACGGTTCGCTGAACATCTGTAACGTAGGCGACGATGGGACCAGAATGTCCGATTCATTTTCAGCCAGAAGTGCCAATACCGGGCCGGAGAAGAGTGTTCTGGAGAATACGGGGAAGCGGAAGTCCCGTAGTGCCACAACCCGCTCAAAACCACCCCGGGCAGTCGTGTATTCGATGACATCATTGATTTTTTTTCTGATAGCAAGGTGACGGACACTGAGGGTGCGGTTCTCCGCTCCGGAATTGAAAAGAGCCTGGAAACAGCGGCGTGAGCGTTCTATATGTTTTGATATATCCGATTCGTTTTCCGGATCGGCAGCGACAATTTTTTTGAGGTTACTTTCTAAAATCCGTACGCCGTCCCGTTTTTGCTCCGGCGGTCTGATCAGGTCGTCAGTTGAGATGACAGGACTGACCAGTATGAGCCCCCGCACGTTTTCATGAACCTGCTCATCAGCGTGCAGCAGATAGTCGGAGAGAAGGCCGCAGCCAAAGCTGATGCCCATGATCAAAGGTTTTTGCCCTTTACGCGCCAGCGATTCGATCAGGTCAGTAAGCTGGGCTGTAAACATCTTTCGGCAAAATCTGTTGCGAGAATAGTTAACGTAGTAGATGGAGCCATGCTGGCGGAGAAGTTTACGCTGAAACTCCACGGTCTCGGTCGCGTCCGGTACAAACCCTCCCAGTACTATGGTCGGTACGTTGCCGGCACCTTTTTCCCGGAAGATTTCACACCGCGAGCGGTGCGCATCCGGACTTTGCTCAATTTCTTCAAATTCCCGGCGCCGAGTTTTCGGAGCGAAGCGTTTGATGGAGATCCCACGCATAAAACCTGCGGCTGCGGTGATCGCAGTTACTACATGGCCGCCGTCCTTCACTACGCGAAGCTTCTTCGACTTTTCGCTCATATTACCTCCCGGGTTTGTTTGGGAGGCATCATAGCATCGTCATGTTACATACATATTGCAGTCGGGTAAATGTTGTGGAAATTGTGAAATAGTCCATCTTCTTCGATAGTCTGCTTCCGGCAATTTGGAGATCGCTGCTGTCAGTTTTCAAGAAGGGCTTTTTGAAAGACCATTTCGATATCAAGGTTTAAGCATCGCCTGAAGTCGCTCCAAGGCCGTTCTTACTCTTCTATTTAACCGAATCAATGCCAATAAGGCTCACTACGGCAATTCCGGTTGACGAAAATCCCTTTTTGGTTAATATCTCTACACCTGCCCGGAGCAAGAATTCCCTTGCCGCGCTAAACCATCGATAGGATGGAGCTGATTATTGAGATTAGCTACTCACGGTAGAACCGGTGGTACCCCGTGGATCGGGCAGACTGCCACTGGATGACATAATTCCAGTTCCAGATCAAAGATGATCTCAAGGTGGCGAGGAAACCGGCGACGGAGGCGTGCAGAGAGTACGTTGAAGAGCCGATGACGAGCCAACGAAGAGAGGGCTTTGAAATGGAATTGGAATAAATAATCAGGGGGCGGAAATGATAACGTACAATGAATACCTACAGGAGGCTGTAAGCGCGGCCCGAATTGCCGGACAGTATCAAAAGTCTCGTTTCGCCTCAGCTCTGGATATAGAGATGAAGGGGGACAAGAACCTGGTGACCGAGGTTGACAAAGAATCGGAACGCCTGATTGTGGGTCACCTGCTCTCTCGCTTTCCTGGCCATGACATCGTTGCTGAGGAGGGCGACTACCTTCAGTCTGGTTCTCCCTGCCGATGGATAATAGACCCGGTTGATGGCACAACCAACTATGCCCACGGCTATCCCTGGTTCTGCTCCTCAATCGCGCTTGAAGTTGAAGGGGAGCTGGTTGCCGGAGTAATTTATAATCCTATTTATGATGAACTCTTTACGGCAGCCAAGGGAGACGGCGCATACCTGAACGGCAAGCGACTGTCAGTGTCCAATAGTACACCCCTCTGCAATTCACTACTCGGGACCGGTTTCCCGTATGATTGCGCCACCGATCCAGCCAACAATTTTGCCAATTTTATCGCCTTCCAGAAAAGTGCCAGAGGGATTCGCCGGGCTGGTTCCGCCGCACTTGACCTGGCCTATGTAGCTGCCGGGCGGCTGGACGGCTTCTGGGAACTCAAGCTGAAAGCATGGGATGTGGCAGCAGGTGTCCTGATGATTCGCGAAGCAGGCGGTGTGGTAACGACCTTCGACGGCTCAATATACGACGTTTTCAACGACAAGATAGTGGCCAGCAACGGTCTGATCCAGGATAGCATGGTAACTATGCTGACAGTGGTTGCAGAAGGTGTGGCGATCTGAAAAGAAGGATACCATCTCCGCTGACACCATACGAATGAACTATCGTTAAAACAGACGAAAGGAGTAAAAGATGACAGAACACCACAAAAACTACAGTACAGAGCACATCGGCCCACTGGAAAATCTTTCGCAACGGGAATTCATGGGTTTTCACGGCAAATTTATGGTTGGGAAAGAACTGGGGCTCACCGGATGTGAAGCATCTATTAATCGCCTTCCTGCCGGGAAGGGAATGCCATTCGTTCATACCCACAAGAAGAATGAAGAACTTTATATAGTGCTGCGAGGAAGCGGAACATTCTATGTGGACGGAGATGAATTTCCGATTCAGGAGGGGAGTTTGATCCGGGTAGGTCTTGAAGGAGAGCGTGCCTGGAAGGCAGGAGATGATGATTTGTACTTTATATGCATTCAGGCCGAAGCTGGCAGTCTCTCTCAATCAACTATCGAGGATGGTGTCCGTCCCGCAACCAAGGCTTCCTGGATGAAAAAACAGGACTGAACCAGGAGTTTTAGCTCGGTCCTACGGGGCTTTTTGCTATAGTGTTTTTCCAAAAGGGGCCGAAAATGGATATGCCATCAAATACTTCAGAACAGCCATGCGGTAATAACGAACTTCATGATGGACATATGTGTGAACTGGAAAGTCAGCAGGAATGGGACGTCATCAGGCAAATATCCATGAACCCGAACGTGAGATGCGAAAATTGCGGTGCTGAAGTAAATTCTGCACGAAATGTTTGTATGCCTACAGATTTATAGTAATGCAATTGGCGTGAGATGACGCATGACCGACTACAGGGAATCACCATGAAAAGCAGATGTACCCGTCGCACATTTTTGAAATTATCCTCTCTGGCAGCCACCGGTTTGCTTGTTCCCGGCCTTATGGGCGGCTGCTCGTTTTCCCGTAACAGCATAATTCCGGTGGAGAGCGATTGGCGCCTCTGGACGCTGGAGCGCAAACTTGCCCAGATGCTGATGCTCGGTTTCCCCGGCGAAACCATTGAACCGGGCAGCCCGATCGACGATGCCATCAAGCTCTACGGAGTCGGCGGGGTGGTGCTGTTCGACAACAACAGTGATCTGGGAGTCATCAACCGCAACATCACCGGCCCCGCTCAGTTAACGAGACTGATGGAGAGTCTGCGGACATCTTCTGCCACGCCGCTTCTGATCGCCGTTGACCAGGAAGGCGGTACTGTCGCCCGCCTGAAGGATCGTTATGGTTTTCCCCCATCGGTGTCTGCCCAGTATCTTGGAGAGCAGAACGATCTTGGCCTGACCGCCCGTTCCGCCGACAGTATGGCAGCAACCCTTGCCGAATACGGTTTTAATCTTAATCTGGCGCCGGTAGTTGACCTGAAAACAAACCCGAACAATCCGGTTATCGCCTTCAAACAACGCAGTTTCTCGGCCGATCCAGCTCTGGTCACCAGTCACGCAGCCGAGTTCATCCGCAGCCATCATCGGCAGCAGATCTACACCTGCCTGAAACATTTTCCCGGACATGGCAGCTCTCGCGATGACTCGCACCTCGGGTTGGTGGATGTTACAAATTACTGGAGTACAGATGAACTCCTCCCCTATAAAAATCTGATCGATCTGGGATTGTGCGACATGGTTATGACGGCGCACACCTTTAACACCCGGATCGACCCCGACTATCCCGCCACACTCTCAAAAGCCACTATTGACGGCCTTCTGCGCCAACGTCTCGGTTTTGACGGCGTAGTGGTCAGTGATGACCTGAATATGGGAGCCATAGTCATGCATTACAGCTATGAAACAGCGGTGGAAAAGGCCATCAACGCCGGAGTAGATCTGTTGATAGTTGCAAATGACAAAGCCTACAGCCCGGATATCATGCCACGCTCAATTGAGTTACTGTTGAAAATGGTGGAACAAGGCAGAATTTCTCGAGAGCGGATAGATCAGGCGTGCGGCAGGATTATGGCTCTGAAGGCACGTCGTCTGGCTTGAGATCCGTGTTGTGGTTCAGCGTGAACAGAGGACTTTTGGTTCGTTTGTGATTAACCATCACGAGCAGAGAAAGTCCCTGCTGCCCAGGTCCAGTTACGGGTGAAAAGCTTGTAAAATCGAGTTGATAGAGATCGTTGCTGACCATTTTAATTGGCTTGACTTGGTGACACCCAGACTATATATCTACACAGCATTGCTGCCGACGGAGTTGCTGATTCGCAACGTGCTGTCGCTGAACTTCTTCACTGGAGAGTCCTATGAAACGTCTTTTTTTTACTGTTCTTGTAGTTATGTGCAGCACTGCCGCCCATGCCGAAAAAATAAAAGCACCGATCCACATAGGTATCGGAGTGGCTCAGACCAGTAATGTTGCGCTTTTCGGCGAAGAACAGGTCAACGGCGCCAAGGTGGCTGAGGCTGTATTCAATGCCAAAGGAGGTATTAACGGCACACCCTTCAAGCTGGTCTATCAGGATACCGGCGGGGATGAGGCTGGAGCCATTAACGCTTTCCAGAACCTGATAAACCGGGATAAAGTGGTCGGCATCGTCGGCCCTACCCTTTCGCAGCAGGCGTTCAGCGCCGACCCGATCGCAAACCGGGCCAAAGTGCCGGTACTCGCCCCGTCCAACACCGCCAAGGGGATTCCCCAGATCGGCGAGTATATCGGCAGGGTTTCGGCTCCCATCTCCTTCATAGCCCCCTTTGCGGTGAAATATGCCCTCCAGGAAAATCCGAAAATCAAGAAGGTTGCGATCCTCTATGCCCAGAACGATGCATACAGCACCTCAGAAACCGGCACATTTCAGGAGTCTGTGAAGAAGCAGGGACTTGAAATTGTTACCACCCAGAAATTCCAGACCACTGACTCTGATTTCACCACCCAGGTGACGGCTGTGCTGGGGGCCAAGGTTGATCTTGCCGTCATCTCCGGCCTTGCAGCCGACGGCGGCAACCTGGTGAAGCAACTCCGCCAGATGGGGTACAAAGGGCTGATCGTTGGCGGGAACGGTTTCAATACAGCCAATGTTTTCCCGGTCTGCGGCAAATACTGCGAGGACCTGATCGTCGCACAAGCCTACAGTCCGGCCGTGATCGACACAAATCCTATGAACAAAGAGTTTGTCACGGAATTCAGAAAGAAGCACAAGAAGGATCCGCCCCAGTTTGCCGCCCAGGCGTTCACCGCAGTCCAGATCTACGTCGAGGCGTTGAAAAAGGTTGAGGTCAACACCAAAAACAAGATTACCCAGCTCGATCTTGCTACGGTGCGCACAGAACTGAACAAGGCGATCCGCACCGGTTCCTACAAGACCCCGCTCGGCGAAATCAGCCTGGATAAGGAGGGGGAAATCAACCAGAAAAACTTCTATGTCTCCCGCATCAAGATGGAGCCTAACGGAAAAAGCGGCAAGTTTCTGAATGTGAAGTAGATGATCTCCTGATGACCACTGCTCAATTCCTGCAGAATCTGCTCAACGGCATCAGTATCGGCAGCGTCTATGCGATATTCGCCCTCGGCTACACTCTGGTCTTTTCCATCCTCGGCATTATCAACTTTGCCCATGGCGCAGTCTTCACTCTTGGCGCCTATCTCACCTATGCCATGGCGGTCGGGCAGTTTGGCATCAATGGGCTTCTTTCAGGGCTGAGCATCCCGGTTCAGCTGCCATTTCCCGTAGCGCTCCTACTCGGCTGCATCCTTTCCGGACTCGTCAGCGTCCTGATCGAGCGGCTCGCCTTCCGTCCGCTCCGCAACCGTGGGGGGGACGCCCTGCTGGCTCTGGTGAGCAGCCTCGGAGTGGCACTGGTCACAGTCAATGCCATCCAGTACTTTGTCGGTTCAGAAATTTATTCCTTCCCGCCGGAGATTTACGGCGACATTAAGCCCGCCATAACCTTCTCCATCAGTGAAAGTGTGGTGGTGATCCGGACTGTGCAGGTGATCATCTTCGGTGTCTGCATGGCGGTTCTGGTGTCGCTCGGCTTCCTCATCGCGCGAACCCGATTCGGCAAGGCACTCCGGGCAGTTGCCGAGAACCCTGCCACTGCCAGCCTTCTCGGCATCAGCGTCAACCGCTTCATCCTCTACACATTCTTTCTCTCCGGCTTCCTCGGCGGATTGGCCGGTTCCCTCGTCGGGACAAGCTTCGGAGTCGCCGGTCCCTATTTCGGCGTCACCTACGGCCTCCAGGGGATTGCGGTCATCGTCCTCGGCGGACTCGGAAGCATCCCCGGCTCGGTGCTTGGCGGCATCATCATCGGGCTGATCGAGGCCTTCGTTCCCCCCGACTACAGCGCCTACAAGGAGGCTGTGTCCTTCGCCCTTCTCTTCCTCATTCTCATGGTCCGACCGCAGGGACTCCTCGGGCAATCCCAGATCCAGAAGGTATAGCGTGGCGGAATTCCTCAATAACTATGGTTTTCTGATAGTCACTGTCGTGCAGCAGGCGCTCCTCGGCATGAGTCTCTATTACCCACTGTCGGCGGGACAGCTGAGCCTGGCAAGCCCCGGCTTCTATGCCCTTGGTGGCTACATAGCCGCCATCATCGGGACAGCTGAACTGTTTGCCCCATGGCGCGACCTTCTCGGCAAGGCGGTTTTTCCTCTGGAGTGGATCATTGCCGGCGTTGCAAGTGCGCTGCTCTCCCTGGTAATAGGGTTGCCAGCCCTCAGACTACGCGGCATCTATCTCGCACTCGCCACCATCGCCTTCGTGCAGATCGTCCGGGTCATAAGCCTCAATCTCTCCATCACCGGCGGCGCAATCGGCATCTTCGGCATACCTCAACTCTTCGAGAGCCGCTGGGGATATATCTGGATCTTTGGGCCGCTTCTCGCTGCAACGCTTCTCTTCACCTGGCGTCTCGAACAGGGGCGTATCGGGCGTGCCTTTCGGGCGATCCGTGAGGATGAGCTTGCCGCTGAAGCCATGGGGATCAACCCGACCCGGTACAAGGTGCAGGCGTTTATCATCGGCGGAACCCTGGCCGGGGTGGTCGGCGCTATGAGCGCACCGTTCCTCAACACCTGGAACGCCCGCCAGGGAACCTTTGACGCCTCCATCGCCTACCTCGCCTACGTCCTGATCGGCGGCACCCGCTCTCTCTGGGGGGCTCTCCTCGGCGCGGCCCTCCTCGCAACGCTTCCCGAGATACTCCGTCCCCTGAACGACTCCCGCCTCATCATCAACGGCATGGTGCTCGTCATCGTAAGCATTTACCTGCCGCAAGGGATAGTGGGTGCGCTGGCCCGTCTCCGGGGGGCAGGGAAAAAGAAGGGCGTGCCTGCGGGAGGCAAAACATGACGGGTCTTCTTGATGTCAAGGGTGTGAGTCGCTGCTTTGGCGGACTTAAGGCGGTAAACGATGTTTCCTTTCGGGTGGAAAAGGGAGAAATCTTTGGCCTTATCGGCCCGAACGGCGCCGGGAAGACCACCCTTTTCAATCTGATTTCGGGGCTCACACCGGTCAGCGGCGGGATCCTCAGCTACGACGGGGTGCCGCTCAACAGCCTGCCGCCGCACAAAGTCGCCCGGCTCGGCATAGGGCGCACCTTCCAGAATATCCGTCTCTTCAAGGGGCTCTCAGCCCTTGAGAACGTGAAGATAGCCCGGCATTCCCGCACGCGGGCCGGTCTGTGGGGCTCAGTGTTCGGATTCCCCGCCTCTCACCGGGAGGAACAAGAGGTAAAACAAAGGGCAGGGGAAATCCTCGCACTTGTCGGCCTCGACAACCGGGCTGATGAGCTGGCCAGCAGCTTCTCCTACGGCGACCAGCGCCGTCTGGAGATAGCCCGGGCCCTTGCGCTGGAGCCGCGTCTGCTACTTCTCGACGAGCCTGCTGCCGGCATGAATTCGGCTGAAAAACATGGCCTGACCCAGTTTATCCGAGAAATTCGTGACCGGTTCAATCTCACCATTCTCCTTATTGAGCATCACGTGCCACTGGTCATGGGGCTCTGCGACCGGATTGCGGTGCTCAACTTCGGTGAGCTGATCGCCCTCGGTCCGCCAGCGGAGGTTCAGAAGGACCCGTCTGTGATCGAAGCCTACCTGGGGGGAGACTAATGGCACTTCTGGCTCTGGAAAACGTCAGCGTCAACTACGGCGGCATTCAGGCTGTCCGGGGGGTGAACCTGGAAGTCAACACCGGGGAGGTGGTGACCCTTATTGGCGCCAACGGCGCGGGGAAAAGCACGACGCTGCGCTCCATCTCCCGACTATTGAAACTCCGGGAAGGCGCCATCCGTTTTGATGGCAGAGAGATCACCGGAACCGCACCCGATGCCGTAGTTACGCTCGGGATTGCTCACTGTCCGGAAGGGAGGCAGGTGCTGGCCCGTCAGTCGGTGGAGGATAATCTGGAATTGGGAGCATACGTCCGCCGCGACTTCGCCGCCATTCGCGACGATATCGGGAAAATGTATGACCTCTTCCCCCGCCTTGGCGAACGGCGCAACCAGTCCGCAGGAACACTCTCCGGCGGCGAACAGCAGATGCTTGCCATCGCCCGAGCCCTCATGAGCCGCCCCCGACTCCTTCTCCTGGACGAGCCGAGCCTGGGCCTCGCTCCTCTCATCGTCCTCGAAATCTTCTCCATCATCAGGAACCTGAATGAGCAGGGAACAACCATCCTCCTGGTCGAGCAGAATGCACGCCTTGCCATGCAGAACTCTCACCGGACGTATGTCATTGAGGCGGGGCAGATTACATTTACCGGCCCTTCCAGGGAATTACTTGAAGATGAGCGGGTGATGCGGGCGTATCTGGGGGATTGAAACTCAACTTTTTCTCGATGTAAAAAATGTATTCAGATGATTGAATACATTTTTTACAGGAGGGGTTGGCTTTTGACTTTATGCTTGCCAAGGGGTGAATAAATTATAGCGGAGAATTAGAACGAATCAGGAATTAAATTATCCATCAAATCATCGCTTGATATTACGTAACTTATTTATTATTATAGAAAACATCTATTTCAAATCGTTTCATTATCGTTTCATAAAGTGTGGCTATAATGGCTATAAACTCCCAAATGGCAAACAAACTTCTCACCGTCCTTTATGACAGGCCATTATCTGCAAGAAACCTGAGGCTGCTTCTTGGCGATATAAGCCCGGCGACTCTTTCACGATTGACAAAACTTGTCGGGGTCAAAATCGTCTCTTTCGGTCAAGCCAGGGCAAGCACCTACGCCCGTCCCCGCGATCTCCCCGGAATCGGCCATCAATTGCCTGTGTATCGCATTGATGAAAACGGCAACGTACATTCCACCGGTACGCTATGGTCATTGCATGGCGGCTATTGGTGGGCAGGAGAAGTTTGGCCTTCACGCTTTTATTCTTCAATCCCCTGGTTCATTTATGACCTTAAACCGGACGGTTTTGTCGGCCGTGCTTTTGCCCTGCGGTTTGGACCAGAGCTTGGGCTTTCCGATCGCCTTACCAACTGGAAGGAGGATGACGTCCTCGTCGCTTTGACCAGACGAGGTGAGGATACCGTCGGAGATGTACTCATTGGTGAACAATCACTTTCGAGGTATATGGCTGCATCACGGCTTCAGCCCGTATATTATACTGCGGCTGATTACCCCAGACTTGCAGAAGAAGCGATATCAGGAGACCCTGCAGGTTCATCTGCTGGTGGTGAACAGCCGAAGTTCACCGTTTTGACAGAGCGGGAAGGTATCCCCGGAAGGGTGTTGGTGAAGTTTTCACCACTGCTGTCTACACCTTCCGGACAACGGTGGTCAGATCTGCTTGTATGCGAACATATTGCACTCAAAATAGTTGGCGATATGGGGATTTCAGCGGTGGCGTCTTCAATCCATCACGTTGGCAACAGGACCTTCCTGGAAGTGGAGCGCTTTGACCGCGTTGGAATATTCGGCAGAACCCCTGTTAACTCTTTAACTGCTGTAGACGCTGAGTTTATCGGAACAGGAAGTAATTGGACGGCAGCGGCGAAGAACCTGCTTTCCACAAAAACGGTGTCACCAGGCGAGGCGACAAATCTCGCCAAGCTCGATTCGTTCGGCAGCTTGATTGCAAATACTGACCGGCACCATGGCAATATCTCGTTGATTCCGGAAGACCGGAAACGAACCAGATTCAAACTTTCTCCGGTCTATGACATGCTGCCGATGTACTACAAGCCAAGAGACGGCGAAGAGCTCTCTGCGGGGACGTACCACCCGCCGGCAACGTTTGAATTGGGTGACGTGTATGAAAATGCCAAAAGGTTTTGGGGAGAGGCAGGAAAAGATCTGCGCATATCCGAGCCGTTCCGGAACCTGTGCGCCGAAAACCTTGATATTTTGCAGAAGATGGCCAGTGGACCGCGAATCATTGAATCACACGGATAACAAGTTGATGAAGAATAGCAGAAACCAATTCATTGAGTTAATCGCTTCAGTGGCAGCTTGGCTTAATCGGCCGAAATCGCTAAGTTTGCAATGGTTCAGATGTGAGAGGAAATGTTATGGCAGACACCTGGCTTACTGACATCACCCATTTTTTAGATGAAAATGGTGAAATAATAACGAAACCCTCCCAGGCAAAGGTGATGGCAGAATACTTTGCGGCCATAATCATGATGGTATCCTTTCCGGAACCTGAGTACCCGCCGGAATACAAGGTCTCATGCCGACGCAGACCAAACAAAAAAACCTGCCAGAAAGAAATAGTCGGATGGATTGAACCTGAATCCGAGGACATTTACTGGATCTGCCCGAAATGCCAGGACAGGGGGAGAATCAGAAACTGGAGGGGCACCATGTGGGATTTAAGCGATGGCCAACAAATTTCACACTGAGGGCTGAATGTTCAGGCATTGATGACACCTTTAATGCACACTGAAAGTAAAACGGGAGCGTCATGAATTTCTATGAAATTGCAGTAACAACCATCGATGGACAGACCGGCACGCTGGACAGCTATCGCGGTCAGCTGCTGCTGATCGTCAATGTCGCCAGCAAGTGCGGTTTCACGAGTCAATACACGGGATTGGAAGCGCTCTATCGGCGACATCAGCACCGGGGATTTGCAGTACTCGGCTTTCCCTGCGACCAGTTCGCCCATCAGGAACCGGGTAACGAAGCGGAGATCCAAAGCTTCTGCTCTCTCACCTATGATGTCACATTTCCCCTCTTTGCCAAGGTACAGGTCAACGGCGCCGGAGCGCATCCGCTTTATAATTTTCTCAAAAAAGCACAGCCGGGGATACTTGGCAGCGAGGCGATAAAATGGAACTTCACCAAATTTCTCGTAAGCAGGGACGGCACTGTCTTGAAGCGCTATGCACCGACCGACACGCCGGAAAAGATTGAGAATGATGTGAAGGAATTGATTGAATCGCCAACCGGCGATAACGGAACCTTCGTATGATAAAACAGGGAATCTCCATCATTTTCGCACTTGGACTTTTGCTCACAGGAGTATATGCCATGGCCACAGCAGAAGCGCCCTACACGGTGATAAAAGCAGATGATATTTTTGAGCTGCGCCAGTACGCGCCCCAGATTTTAGCCGAAATTACTGTTGACGGAGATCTGGAGGAGGCCGGAAACAAGGCCTTCAGGCCGCTGTTTCGCTATATTTCGGGTGACAACAAATCACGCGGCAAGATTGCCATGACAGCTCCGGTTTCACAGGAACAGAGCGGTGAGAAAATAGCCATGACCGCTCCGGTCAGTCAACAACAGGCGCAGGGTAAGTGGGCGGTCAGTTTCATGATGCCAACCTCGTACACCATGGAAACGCTTCCCGCTCCCGATGATTCAAACATCAAAATTCGTCAGGTTCCTGCCCGCCTGGCAGCAGCTGTCCGGTATTCCGGTTTCTGGAGTGAGGAGAAGTATCTGCTCAACAAGGGAAAGCTTGAGGCCTGGATACGGGAAAACCGGTTTACCGTTGTTGGAGAACCGGTCTGGGCACGGTATAACCCGCCTTTTACGCTCTGGTTTATGCGTCGCAACGAGATTTTGATTCCCGTTTCTTCCGGGTTGCATTGAAATTGGGGGGGCTGAAGGAAGTACCTGAACTGACAGAAAGAGTTAGGTTGCTTGAAGTAGAGTTAAATCAACTTGCCATCTTGGAAGCCTGACCCCATGTTTCCGTGGCACGGATAGCTTTTGAAAAAATCATAGCCGGACTGGAAGATGCACTGGCGTATGCAGACGGCGACAGTTTGCGCGGTACATCACATCAGGTAAAAGTTGCGGATGTCGATATCACCCATCTGCGGGAGAAATTGGGATTGTCTCAGGACCGGTTTGCCGCTCTGTTTGGCCTGAGTTCCAGAACAGTACGCAACTGGGAGCAGGGCGTCCGTCATCCCGAAGGACCTGCGCGGATTCTGCTTCAGGTGATCGACCGGGAGCCGGAGGCGGTCATGAGGGCACTGCATGGGTGAGTGGATGACAAGAAAACCCGCTTTCACGGTTTCAGACGATGCCTGATCACCTCGACAAGGAAACGCGTTCATGCCGCAGATTTCCGGTTTCTGGAGTGAGAAGTATCTGCTCAACAAAGGAAAGCTTGAGGCCTGGATACGGGAAAACCTTTTTTGGCGTTGTCGGAGAACCGGTCTGGGCACGGTATAACCCGCCTTTTACGCTCTGGTTTATGCGTCGCAACGAGATTTTGATTCCCGTTTCTTCCGGGTTGCATTGAAAT
>Ga0007792_10000113_pt1 | contig 31763 bp, 20 predicted proteins | sample CryBogmetaGMA6M_FD_60371 | JGI IMG/M metagenome (GOLD analysis project Ga0007792, IMG submission 60371) | Freshwater microbial communities from Crystal Bog, Wisconsin, USA - MA6M | ecosystem: Environmental > Aquatic > Freshwater > Lake | place: Crystal Bog, Wisconsin, USA | collected 2009-07-06
CATTAACAAAAAACCTTTGTAATTCGGTATCACCGTAATTTCCAGAAACTTAAACGATTCCCCCAGCAACAAGGACGCATTAGCGAATAAAGTCCCTGCTGAACTTATTTCTCTCGCGGCTCCCAATGCCACCAAGACTAAGGCAAAGCCCAAGCCCATCATTAAACCATCCCACAAAGCTTCTTTAACGGGCTGCTTTGAAGCAAAGGACTCGGCACGCCCCAATAAGGCGCAATTAGTCACAATCAGCGCAATAAATAAACCCAAGACTTTATATAACTCATGCGCCCAGGCATTCATTAAAATATCGACCAAGGTGACTAATGCGGCAATAAGCAACACAAAGATAGGGATACGAATTTCGCTGGGTATTAAATACCGGGTAACTGAAATCAATCCATTGGAAGCAATAATAACCACTAACGTAGCCAAACCCATGCCTAAACCATTGGTGGCTGTACCCGTTACCGCTAGCAAAGGACATAAGGCTAAATTTTGACCAAAGACTATATTATTGTTCCAAATACCATCGGCGGCGATTCTTCGAAAAGATTCTGACATAAACATAATAATACCTTATGGATTAATGAGTTGTTCTTGATGCGCTTTAAAAAGCTGCAAGCCTCGATAAGTCGCTTGTACTGACTTACGCGGTGTAATCGTGGCGCCCGCAAATTGATCAAACACCCCCCCGTCTTTTTTAACTGCCCATTGTGCTGGGGTTAAGTTTTCTAAAGAGCGACCGACAAAGTTTAATATCCAGTCAGACTTAGCCACTTCAATCTTATCACCCAAGCCCGGTGTTTCCTTATGGTTGAGCACTCGTACACCTAATAATGTACCGTCTCGGTCAATGCCCATAATCATATTAATTGCCCCAGAATAGCCATCCGGTGCGATAAACTTAAAACAAACAGCGCTGACTTTTCCGGCTTTTTTAGCTAAATAAACCGTCGTTTCTTTCGCACCAATATTGTAATCGGCAGAAGGAATCGTTAAGGTGTCTTGCAGAATGTCATTGTCATAATAGGCAGCAGGTATGACTTCTTCCAGAGATTTTTTTAAATCTTCATCCAGTCGTTGTTGAATAGTGTCTTGGGTACTGCAATTAGTCACGCCTAACAACACACTCGCCAAGAGTGAGAAACCCGCCAAGATACCTGTTTGAAACTCTAACTTAGGTCTTAATCCTGCCAAATGACTGGGTTCTAGCCAGCTTTTTAAAAAAGCCTGATAGGAAAGAAGTTTTTTTTTCCAGTAATCAATAGTCTCTGGTTCCAGTTTCATAATTTACACTCTGACTTAAGCGATGATTAGCAATGTTCGGTTGCTTATGATTTGGTAATTTCAAGCGGCTTACCCTGACGATCCCGCCCATAAATACGCGGGCGAATATAATAATCAATCAATGGTGTTGCCGAGTTCATTAAAAGAACCGCAAATGCCGCCCCTTCTGGATAAGCGCCCCAAGTACGAATGACAAAGATCAAAAAACCACAACCGGCTCCAAAAACAATTTGCCCTGTGGGCGTGTTCGGTGAAGTCACATAATCGGTCGCTATAAAAAATGCTGTCAAGATTAAACCACCCGAACTTAAATGCAGCATCGGACTGACGTAGTGTTGATCATCAATCAGATGAAAAATACTGGCGAAAATAGCAACCGTCAATAATAACGAAGCGGGAATATGCCATTGAATAATACCTTGACGTAATAACCATACCCCACCTGCACCTAATAAAATCACAGACGTTTCACTCAAACTGCCTCGCCCCCAACCAATGAAGTTTAGAAGTCCTGAATACTCTTTTAGACTTTCTGATAACAAATGATTTTGAGAGAATTCTGTTTTTATATAACCTAATATCGTTGCACCCGTTGTTGCATCCAAGTTGTCTATCCCAGAAAAAGTAATGTGCCAACTCTCAATAAGCCCCGGCGAGTTTGAAAAAAACAAGGGTGATACATTCGCCCACGTGGTCAGTTCAATGGGAAAGGAAATTAACAACGCCACACGGGCTAACATAGCCGGGTTAAACAGGTTTTGACCCAAACCACCATAGACTTGTTTGCCCAAAATAATAGCTAAAGCAGAACCGACAACCCCCACCCACCAAGGCGCCCAAGGTGGCAGCGTCATTGCTAATAACCAGGCCGTCAAGATTGCAGAACCATCCATGATGACAGGCTTAACCGCCCTACCCTGAAGCCGAATACAAACGGCTTCGAAAAAAATAGCCGATAGCACCGTAACAATGAACAAATTGATCGCTGGCCAACCAAAAAGCCACAATCCAAAGACCGTTGCCGGCATTAAAGCCAGCATTACCTGCCACATAATGTGACTTACACTGGCTTTTGCACCAATATGGGCACCACTTTTAGGCTTTATATTGACCATCATACTAAAGTCTCCTGTGCCGCTTCGGCTTCGGCTTCTGCTGCCGCAGCAGCGGCTGCCTGCTCTGCTTTTATGCGTTCTCGTTCAACTTTTGCGGCTATTCGAATGCTTTCTTCTTCCTCTTGTTGTCTGGCGATGCGTTCCATACGGGCATTACGATCATCCATCAAACGCTTAGTTTGTTCAGACTTATGCTGGGCTTGTTGTCTTGCAACTACTTCACCCGAGGCATATTTAAAATACTGTACCAAAGGAATATTTGATGGACAGATATAAGAGCAGCATCCACAACTGATGCAATCTTTTAAACCTAAATCAACGGCGGCATCCAATTGATTCATACGAATGTTATTCGCCATGTCCAACGGTCTTAAACCCGCAGGACACACCGTAACACAACTCGCACAACGGATACACGGTTGCACATCGGTACTCTTAAGTTCGCTTTCGGTTAACGCTAACACGCCACTGGTTGCCTTAACAGTGGGTAAACCTGTATGAGGTAAAGCATCCCCCATCATCGGCCCACCCATAATAATCCGGGCAGTCTGCTCTAAATCAACTTCACAAAAGGCAAATACTTCCGAGATGAGCGTACCTAAAGGAATTTCAACATTCATGGGGCGCCTAACCGCGCCACCCGATACGGTCACCACTCGACTCACTAAAGGTTGACCTTTCCGAATCGCGTTATGAACGGCGTGTGCAGTGCTTATATTATGAATAGTCACACCAATTTCTGAGGAACGACAACCGACGGGAACTTCTTTACCGGTAACATAACGAATCAACTGCCTATCCCAACCCATGGGGTAGCGGGTCGGAATTTGTATCACCTTAATCAATGGATAAGGTCTTGCGGCGGTTTGCATGGCATAAAAAGCTTGTGGCTTATTATCTTCAATCGCCACTACCGCACGGTCAGATTCCATACCGTGTAACATCAAACGGACACCGTCAATAATCTGATCAGCACGCTCTTGCATTAAACGATCATCACAACTTAAATACGGTTCGCATTCAGCCCCATTGATGATTAAAGTATCAATACTATTTTCACGCCCCATGTTCAACTTAACGGCGGTCGGAAAGGTAGCGCCGCCTAAGCCGACAATACCAGCCGCTCCAACACGTAAGCTAATATCCTCGGGTGTTAATTGAAAAGGATCATCGACGATTGGAGGCTTAATCCATTCATCCTTACCATCTGTTTCTAACACAATCATCCGAATGGGCAACGCCGAAGGATGGGGTGCCGGATATTCATTAACATCAAGAATAATGCCCGAACTAGGGGCATGCACTGGAGAAGATATAAGACCTTGACTGTAGGCTAATAATTGTCCTTTAAGGACTTTATCGCCGACTCGAATCAGCGGTTCTGCTGGTTTACCGACATGCTGTTGCAACGGAATGTACAGCGTTTTAGGTAACGGAAAGGTAGAAATAATTTTATCGGCAGACGTTAGCTCTTTATACCCTTCAGCATGAACACCACCTCGTATCCGTGGCTTTGTAAAGAAACTTAACATACCGCACCCTCTGTTTTACTTTCGTCAAATACTACGATCGGCTTATTCCAACGCCAGTTACGTAAAGTGACTTCAACAGGGTGCATTTGTAAGCACTCGGTTGGACAGACTTCAACGCATTTTTTACAGGCTATACACGCATCGGCAACGACGGCGTGAATCTGTTTTGGGGCACCAACAATAGCATCCGTTGGACACACTTTAAAACAGCGCGTACATCCGGTACAAGTAGCCTCACTGACTCTGGCTACCAGTAGCTCCGGCTCTTTTACCGCACTTAGATCCAGATCCAAACCTAACAAGGCCGCAATTTGTTCCGCTAAGGCACTACCACCCGGTGGACATATTGTTGCAGGGGCTTTACCTTCAACCAAAGCTTCAGCGGCGGGCCGACAACCAGGGAAACCGCATTGACCACATTGCGACCCAGGCAAGATAGATTCTATTTCATCAAGAATAGGACTACTTTCAACTTTTAAATACTTGCCAGCGATACCCAATAATAAGCCTAGAACTAAGCCTAATAAGGTTAAACAGACTATTGCAGATAACACATACATGGCTACTTTCCTGTCACATCTTAGTATTAAGACCCGCGAACCCCATAAAGGCCAGCGATAAAATGCCTGCAGTAATAAAGGCAATGGGCGTTCCTGCAAACAAAACCGGCACTGCCATTAAAGCTAAACGCTCTCGCAATCCAGCAAACAGCACCATCACTAACGTAAAACCAACTGCCGAACCAAACCCGAAAATCATACTTTGCATAAAGCCATAATGTTCTTGAACATTTAATAGTGCAACACCTAACACAGCGCAATTGGTAGTAATCAGTGGTAAAAAAATACCCAGTATCTGATAGAGAACCGGACTTGTTTTATGCACCACCATTTCAGTAAACTGCACAACGGCTGCAATCACCAATATAAACGCTAGGATACGCAAAAACTGGATATTAAAAGGTGCCAGGACAAAATGTTCCAGAATCCAACTTGTCATTGCCGCCAAAGTCAACACAAAGGTCGTGGCTAGCCCCATACTTAAGGCTGAATCCAACTTTTTTGATACGCCCATAAAGGGACACAAACCTAAAAATTTAACGAGAACGACGTTATTAACTAAAGCCGTGCCCAACAAAAGCAACAAATATTCACTCATCACTATTCATCCATACTACGTAGGGTAATTGTAAATAATAAGCTTTATCTTGCATCATTTATGCCAATCTGGTTATTACCAGGTGATTGCCATTCTGTACTAAGAATATCTGGACTTAGTTAACTAATACACGACTGAAACACTGTTGTAAGTAACACATACTGACAGTTATAAAAAAAATTATGTCGCAAACCTTACAAAACAGATATTCTATGGGGCGAGTGGTTGCTTATTTTTTATTGTGTGTGGGTTATTAATTACAATCTTAGATAGCATTAAAAAGTACATCGTTTTAGCAGGCATAATTTTTGCTCTACTAATGTAAATCTCATCCCTAACTCGGTCTTAATTTTATGAACAAAAAGTCATTACATTACTTAAGGATGCATACCAATATGGAAAGTGTCATAAATGAATTTTCGCCACACTTTCAAAGAGACGGAAAGCTGATTGGTAATGACGAAAAAATACCCTACGATTTATTTGTCGAGACGGTTGAGCAGGCTCCCATCGCCATATCTATCACGGATAAAAAATCGAATATTCTTTATGCCAATAAAGCGTTTTCTCATGTAACCGGCTACCAAATAGCCGATATTCTCGGGAAAAAGGAATCTATACTCTCCGATAAATCAACACCCAGAGAGGTCTATTATGATTTATGGCATACCATTAGCAGTAAAAAAATATGGCATGGGACACTGTGTAATCGACATAAATTAGGGCATCGCTATCTGGCAGACTTAACAATAGCCCCTATGCTCAATGACCAAGGAGATATTACTCATTACATAGGCATGCATAGAGATATCACTCAAGTTTATGAATCTGAAAAAAAGATCAATAATCATAAATTACTGGTTGAATCTGTTATCAATTCCTCACCGATGGCAATGGTCGTTATCGATGATCAAGACCGTGTTATCCTGGACAATCACATGTATAAAGCCCTTATTAGTGATCTTGATAAGCGTGAACCCGCCACCTTTTTCTTACATTTATTACGTGATGTCATGGGAGACTCCTGGCAGCAAATCCAAACCAGACAACTAGGCTTTAGTAACCATGAATTTAAAGTTGAAGGTAAAGGAAATAAAAAGAGTCGATGGTTTTCATGTGCTGGTAACTGGTTTATTGAAAATGAAGTCAATGCTGACGCTTTCTTCGACAATGCTTCCAAACAGTATTTGATACTGACTATCTCGGATATCACAAAACAACGTCGACAAATGCAAGAATTACATCTTCAGACCTTAAAAACCATTATGTCTGAAGATGAGCGAGTACGAAGTCTGCGAGAAACGCTTTTAGGAGCGATGCACCAAATACAGATGCCTATGAACCAAATTAAAGCAGCTGAACAGATTTTTAGACACAAACGTGATAACCAGTATGATGGTTTATTACAAAGTTTATTGCAGATTCAACAATCCGGTGACGAAGCGATTGCTATGATGCAAAAATGTATTCCTGAAATTATTCAAACTGCGGTTATTCCCATCAATCTCAATCAAATTCTTCATGAGGTGCTGTTATTGTGTGACCAACGTATTTTAGAAGCGGATATCGATATCCATTGGCATCCCTTATTTACCTTACCTACGCTATTAGGTTCTGAAAATCGCCTGCGGATTTTATTTAAACAACTTATTGATAATGCCATTGATGCCCTCATTAATCACTCTAACAGCTCAGAACACCGCATCAAGATAACCACTGATGCTGATATTGATCTGATTTATGTGTTAATTGAAGACAGTGGCCCCGGTATTCCCTTTGAAAAACGCACAAAAGTATTTGAACCCTTTTACACCACTCGCCCAATGGGAAGCAATCAGGCGGGTATGGGCTTAGTCATGGCTAAAGAGATTGTTAATCAACACCATGGCTTAATTGAAATAGACCCCACTTATAACCAAGGCTGTCGTTTTAAAATCAGCTTTCCTAGGTATAAAAATAATGTAGGGAGATTAGCGTGATGCTAGAGCGTACACAACTCGTTGAAGCTGAACTGGATACGTTGTACCTGATCAGTCAGGTACTTAATAGCACTCATGATTTGCATGCAAAATTACATGCTGTATTAGAAATACTGCATAAAAGATCAGGCATGTGTTCAGGCATGATCACCCTGAAAGAAATCGAGAATAATAGTTTAATTGTCAGTATTGTTCACAGCGATAGCAATGACAAGCTCAATCCATCCGTTCGTTATAACCCCGGCGAAGGCTTAATGGGCGCTATTCTTGATGCCGGCTCAACGATTGTGGTTGAAAAAATATCTGAAGAGCCTCGCTTCTTGGGTCGCTTGGGTTTATATGATGCTGACCTACCTTTTATTGGCTCACCTATCTATGTAGAAGAAGGTGATACCATTGGTGTATTAGCCGCTCAACCCAATAATAATCAATTCTTGGGTGAACGCTCACGTTTTATGGAAATGGTCGCTAATCTAATTGCTCAAAGCGTTAAAATGTTGCGTATCATCGAACGTAAACAGCGCCATTTACTTAATGAACGAGACCAACTTAAACAGGCTTTAATTAAAAACTACAGCTTTGAAAATATCATCGGTCATTCGGCACCCATGTTAAAAGTGTTTGATCTAATCCGTCAGGTTGCAAAATGGAATACGACCGTTTTAATTCGTGGCGAGTCGGGTACCGGTAAAGAAGTGGTTGCCAATGCAATTCACTTTAATTCTGGCTGTGCAGGTGGACCCTTTTTAAAATTGAATTGTGCAGCCTTGCCAGATACCTTATTAGAATCTGAATTATTTGGTCATGAAAAAGGCGCCTTTAGTGGTGCTATCAATCAACGCAAAGGCCGTTTTGAACTCGCTGATAATGGTACCTTGTTCCTGGACGAGATTGGTGAGATTTCTGCCTCATTCCAGGCCAAATTGTTGCGAGTGCTACAAGAAGGTGAATTTGAGCGCGTCGGGGGAACCCAAACGATAAAAGTCAATGTGCGTATTATTGCCGCAACCAATAGAAATCTTGAGGAAGAAGTCACCGAAGGAAAGTTTAGAGAAGATTTGTATTATCGATTGAATATCATGCCCATCAATATGCCACCTCTACGCGATAGAACTGAAGATATTCCTGAATTATCGGATTTCTTACTCGGCAGGATTTCAGAACAACAAGGAGGCCGCCCTCTTGAAATTAAAGAAAGTGCCATCCGCATTTTAATGAAACATGATTGGCCTGGTAATGTAAGAGAATTATCGAACCGTTTAGAACGTGCGGCCATTATGAGTCCTAACGGCATTATCGATCGTGACGTGATGGTAAATACAGGGCTTGAAGACGTTGTCACTCAGGCAGGACTTACCATAAAGCACCAAAAACCAGCTACTATTGATTTTAATGATGAAAATATGGATGACCGTGAACGGGTCATCGCTGCCCTGGAGCAAAGCGGTTGGGTTCAAGCTAAAGCAGCCCGCTTACTTAATATGACGCCTAGACAAATTGCCTACCGTATTCTGACTTTAGATATCACTATGAAGCAAATTTAACCTTACGGAGTTCCTATGACTATTCTTTATGTACAACACGATTATGCCGTTTTTGGCTTTGGTGAAACCCAGCAAGAAGCCATTGCCATGGCCGCCCAATGGCTAAATAATGAAGAGGGGAAACAAGGCTGTTCAATTGAATATGCAGAAAGCTTATTAGTCGGTGATGCAAAACCCGGTCAAATGACCCTCTATGTCACCGATGAAACTATCCCCCCTGATGCTGAAAATTGGGGTGGCGAAGAATTACTTGACTGGTATTATGATGTGGCTTAAGTCCCTCTTCCTACAGATTTTACACTGACCAAACGACTGACCTTTATGAGCTTTTTGCAATGCCTTTAATGCATTGAGAAAGCTCTGCTCATAGTCACTACCGTCTTCTTTAAGTATTGCTCTTGCCCGCGTAAATAAGTCATTTGATCGCGATGCATCCAATACAGCCAAGCCTTCATCGAGAAGAGCTAGGTGTAACTTACGGCGATCTATCAGATCAATATTTTTTTTATTATACTTTGGAATAAAAAAGGCGGGGATATTGATTTTTTTTTAAAACATCCTCGCCTTTAAATTTAAAACAACAATTAACTCTTGAATATCTCTTATCCGTAGAGAGCGATACCAAAGTTGATTTGTTAGTTAAAACCCCAGACCAATACTTGTTACAATATTACTGAATGTCCACTGAACACTGCCCCAGTTTCATTAAGCGCAACACCTGTTAATTGCACTAAAGTATCCCCAGTAGTCAATGCAGTACCTGCCGTATGCGCTTGCTCAACCAGGTATGTGTTGCCATTAAGATCAAACCATGCAATTTGATGTTGAGCTAAGTCTGCACCTTTTACCTGTAATGCGCCATTAACCCAATCCGCTAGGTTAGTAGAGCCACTTTTACCGCCCGCAGCAATCATATTGGCACTTGTAATGACCGCAGCTTGAAAGCTTGTTGCATCATTAATTGAGATAGTATCACCGTGCAAAACACCTGAAAGAGCATCCGGTGTTGCAACAGTACCTAAGCCACTGGCATCAATTGTTTTAGTCGGTGACGCAGTCACTAAAGTAGAGCCGTTGGTTGCTGTCGCAGGTACAACATAGGCTGAGAACTTCTCCACGTTTTGGGTGCCAGACAACAGCGTACTATTTCCTGCGTTAGCTACGAAGACATTGCCATTGCTATCAGTAACCACGTCGTTGGGGTTATTCATACCTGTCGATATCGTTCTTAGTAAAGTGCCGCCGACTGAGAACTCTTCAGCGGTGTTATTACCGGCATTGGTTACATAGAGATTGCCGTTGTTATCTGTTGATAGACTACTAGGTGAAGAAATACCAATGCTTAGCGTATTTATCAACGTACCGGTAGCTGAATACTCTTGAACTGTATTAGAACCACTATAGGCCGCGTAAATATCTCCCCACTTATCGGTCGCCAGGTTTTCGGTCGCTAGGTTTATTGCTCCTGATATTGCTCCTAAGCTTGAGCCATAATTGTACGTAGGCAATTTAATATTCAATGTATTAATTAAGGTTCCACTGGACGAAAACTCTTCGACTGTTGCACTATAAGCACCATTCACATAATTAATCTGAGAATTAGCCACAAACACATCACCATTGCCATCAGTGACCACACCTACAGGTGTATTTATTCCAGTAGTCAGTGTTCGAAGTAGAGCGCCAGAAGCAGAGAACTCCTCAACAGAATTCGGTGTATTATAAATGTAGCCATTTTGATTGGTAGCGTATCCATTTGCCACAAATACATCACCATTAACATCAGTCGCTATACTGGTTGGATTAACCACACCATTATGAAGTACATGTAATAGGGTGCCTCCCGCTGAAAATTCCTCAACGGTATTTGTTGACGTATAGACACCTGTTAATGGGTTCTGACTAGGGCCATTAGCCACAAAAACATCACCTTTTGCATCGGTAACAATAGCACTTGGAGCAAGAATACCCGTTGATAAGGTTCCAATCAACTGACCATTAGCCGAGTATTCTTGTACTCGATTATTTCCTAGTTCGGCGATATAAACATCTCCTTGTGCATTAGTGGCAAGCACCGAGGGTGATTTAACATTTAAGCCTGATCCAGTAGGAGCTAACCCACTGCTAATAGTCCAAGTAGCTGCACCGCCATCTGAAAGATTTAAAGTAAACGCTGTGCTTGTGGTAGAAGACGCTGCTTGTGTCGGTGTAAACGTAAGCGCATTGAGTTCTGATTGTAGCGTTGCAAGGCTAGTAGCTGACAAGGTGTAACTCACATTATTATTGTTGTCATAACTACCATAACTCAGAGCATTACCCGTAAGTATGCCATTGTCGGCATTAAAAGTAATAGTCGCCGATAAAACTTCATTGGCAATGGTATCAGTGATCACTACATTAGCAAATGGATTAAGCGAACCCGTGTCGACCAATTGACCATTAGTCGTAACGCCTGTCATGCTGATAGGTGTTGACACAGTAACGCCCACCAAGCCTGTTTTACTAGTCGATGAGGCCGAATCTGAATAACTGACAATGATGTTATCAGTACCATTGCTACTGTTGTTATCAATTAAAGCACTGATGGCGGCATTGATAGTAGCTACCGACCCAGTCAAGCCCAGCGTTGTCGTATTAGCACCGTTGATAATCAAGCCTTTAAGAGCTGCGACATTTAACAAGCCTATTAAATCAGTAAAGGTTGCCGTTACGTTACTTGAACCTGCAGAAGGGTCAACAATAGATATATCGGTAATCAAAGACTGTGCACCTGCATAAATACTATGTGTACTACCCACATTAATAGTAGGCTGAGTAATGGCTGCCGCCGTCACAGTGACTTTAGTAGAATTATCAGTTACCGTACTAGCGATAGGATTTGCAGAGAACTTTTGTACATTGCCATTACTGGAATTGTACATATAAACATTGCCTAAAGAGTCCGTTGCCAGATTGCTTGTGTTTCCATTGCTTGTTGTGTTTATTGTGCGAAGGAGTGTGCCTGATGCCGAATACTCTGTAACGGTATTACTATTGTTACCATTCGCCACATAAAGATTTCCACTGGCATCGGTTGCAAGGGCTGAAGGATAAGAAATGCCATTACTAATGGTTCTGAGTAGAACACCTGAGGCGGAATACTCTGTTACCGTATTAGAGTTCCCAACAAACAAATCACCACTGGCATCTGTGACTAAGCTATAGAGGGAGGACATACCATTGGTGATAGTCTGTGTTAAAGCACCGCTAGCTGAATATTCGGAAATACTGCCGCCGTATAGATTTGCCACGAATACATTTCCACTATGATCAGTGGCTACTACGGTGCCATTACTCATTGCAGTTCCATTTGTAAATGTACGAATTAGTGCTCCAGATGAGGAATACTCATTAACGCTACCGCCATGATTAGCTGCAAACAAATCCCCATTCAAGTCTGTTGTTACATAATCAACTGAAGTAGAAGAATTGGAACTCCCATTTGTAATCGTCCGTAGTAGCACGCCTAAGGGTGAAAATTCTGTAACGGTATTGGCTGCTGGATTGGCAACAAATACATCACCTGACGCATCTGTGGTGATGTCTTTTGAATTGCCGTATATATCTTGACTGGTGACTGTTATGGTTCTAAGCAAATTACCCGTTGAGGAGTATTCTGTTACCCCACTGCCAAGCACAAATACATCACCACTTGCGTCAGTTGCAAGTCCATTGCCCGCTCCTGACATAGGTGATAATGAGTAAATTGGGGTTGCCCCAGCTCCTGCTAATCCTCCATTAACACTTAAAGAAAAGTTGGTTGTTACAGTAGCGCCGGCAGCCACTTGATGAAGATGTGGTGTAAAAACAAGGGCACTTAGTTCAAGTTGTAATTGCACTGGAGTCGCCGCCGAAAGCGTATAAGTAATGATACTGCCACTCATTGAACCTATAGAAAGCCCCGTGCCCGATAATGATCCATTCGCTGCTGTATAAGAAATGGAGGCCGATACAAGGTCTGAGCCAAAAGCATCATTCAAAGCTAACGAGCTAAAGGGCTTAAAGGTGCTGATATCTAAAGACGTTCCATTAGTTGTTTGACCACTGAAACTAATGGCAGGCACAGTTACATTCTGAGTACCTGTTGCATTGAGTTGAGTACCCGTATCAGTTGCTTGAATAGTGAGTGTATCAGTACCCGTGACACTATCCGCATCCTTCAAAGTCGCCAAGGCCGCATTAACCACCGCCAAGCTACCCGACAAAGTCAGATGATTAGTTCCACTACCTGTTTGTGTAAGACCAGTTGCGGTATTAGCGCTTAAAAGTCCATAACTATCACTGACTACGGCAGTAATAATTGATGAGCCTGCGGAAGTATCAGTTAAAGATATGCCATTCAGTGTAGTGGGCGTGTTAGCTATTAATGTTTGAGTACTACTTACATTAACAACAGGAGCCGATGCTACGGTAACACTTAAAGAATTGCTGCCGGTTTTATTAGTGCCCATATCGGTGGCAACGATAGTAATAGTATCACTACCTAAGGTGTTATTGGTTTCTGTCAAAGTGGCCAGTGCCGCATTCACTACACTTAAAGTCCCCGTCAAACTCAAGCTTTTGGTACCATTACCTGACAGACTAAGTCCGGTGGCAGCAGTCGCGTTGAATAACCCTTTTGAATCGGTAATCACTGCGGTTACAGAGGAGTTTGAGGCAAATAGATCGGTAATGGATAGTCCACTAATGGCTGTGGGTTGGCCTAAAGCAACACTTTGAGCATTGCCGACATTAACAGTGGGGGCTGTAATAACAGCCGCCGTCACGGTTACTTTAGTCGAGGAATCCGTTACACTGTTGATAGTAGGAATTGGTGCGTATTTCTGAATGCCTCCAGTGTAGCTTCCATTGTAGTTTGTGCTAGCTACATAGAGGTTACCGATAGCGTCGGTAGAAAGTAGGCCCGAGGTATTCAAAGTCCTTAATAAAGTTCCTGACGCTGAATATTCAGTAACCGTGTTGTTATTATTGGCTACATAAACATCGCCATTGATATCTGTCGCTAAACTGGAAGGGTTTGATATGCCTGTCGAAATCGTGTTTAAAGAAATACCACCTGATGAATACTCAGTGACCGTATTACTACCCGAGTTAGCAACGAATAAATTGCCACTCGCATCTGTGGCAATGGCTGTTGGACTTGATATGCCACTGGTAATCGTGTGCAAAGACACACCAGAAGCGGAATACTCAACAACAGTATTGTTAGCTGAGCTTGCTATAAAAATATCACCCTTTGCATCGGTAGTGATGGCACTTAGAGTATATAGGTTAGGAGGAGTGATAGTCTGAACTAGAATACCTGAAGCTGAATACTCAGTGACTGTACCCGAGTTAGCAACGAATAAATTGCCACTCAAATCCGTTGTCATTAGATATGCCGCGTTGGATGATGAGGATAAATTAATCGTATTTAAAAGCGCCCCCGAAGCGGAGAATTCCTTTATTGACGCTGAATAAGGGTAAGAAGAGGTGTCAACACTCGATACATAGACATTATCATTAATATCCGTGACTACATTTCCGTAATTACTACTACCACCAGACAATGTTTGTAAAACCGCGCCCGATGCAGAGTATTCAGTGATCGTAGCAGTAGTAGAAGTCGAAACAACAAATACATCCCCTCTTGCATCGGTGGCTAATGCGTTAACAGACCCACTCAACGTAACTGAGCTTGCAGGGCTATTGTTTGAACCTACACCACTCACATTCAAAGTAAAATTGGTGGTCACCGTTGAGCCAGATGCCACTTGATGGGTTGTTGGGGTAAATATCAGACCATTGAGTTCTTGCTGCAAGGTCGCTTGAGATACGGCTGATAAGCTATAGCTAATCACTCCGGCACTGCTAGTACCTACTGATAAACCAGTGCCACTCAAGGTGCCATTAGCCGCTGTAAATGAGATGCTGGCACTTAAGTTATCGGCTGTAGACACATTGTCAGTCAAAACCGTTGCGCTAAAAGGCTTGAACGTAGCCATGTCTGAAATGGCGCCATTGGTCGTCAAACCACCCAACGTCACAGCTGCTACTACTGTTTCTGTCATGCTTGCCGTTGCGTGAGTGCCGGCCGCAGTGTCGGTATAGCTTATAGTCAGATTATCACTGCCGACGCTGCTATTGGCATCAACCAAGTTAGTTAAGGCTGTGTTGACGGCATTTACTGAACCAGAAAGTGTAAGATTATTAGTGTTGGTGCCAGTAACACTGAGTCCAGTGGTTGCTGTGGTGTTTAATAAGCCCGTTTTATCTGAAATATTGACGCTGACGGTAGCTGATCCCGCTGAAGCATCATTAACGGCTAAACCGCTGACAAACACTGATCTACCCGATACAAAACTGCTGCCAGTACCTGTAGTAATGGTTGGGGCGGTAATGGCTGCGGCGGTGGTCGTGACGGTTGTGGTGGTATTGTTAAGGCTAGTAACGGGAGGAATGGGTGAATACTTTTGTGTGCTGCTACTACCTGTCACATAGAGGTTGCCGGCGGCATCGGTAGAAAGAATACCTCCTGAAGTATTCAAGGTTCTTAGTAAAGTACCTGAAGCTGAGTATTCGGTAACAGTGTTGGAATTATTCAATGCACAATAGATATCGCCGCTTTTATCTGTAGCCAAGCTCGATATATATCCGTAATTTACTCCAGTATTAATCGTGCGTAATAACGTCCCTGTAGATGAGTATTCAGCTACTCCTTGATAAATCCCTACAAAAAGATCTCCATTGTTATCAGTCGCCATACTTACTGGGCTAATGCCACTAAGAGACATAGACAGTGTCCGAACTAGAGTACCTGCACTTGAGTACTCAGTGACAGATGAGTTAGTGTAATTTGCGACAAACACATTGCCGCTGGTATCGGTAGTTAAAAATAAAGGCTTATTTGCACTAGCAGACGTTTGAATGGTATGAAGTAAGCTACCTGACGCTGAATATTCAGTAACGGTCGCATTACCGTTGTTAGCCACAAAAACATCACCACTGGCATCGGTCGCTAAACTAGAAGGGCTAGAAATACCAATGGCAAGCGTGCGTAGCAGTGTGCCTGCTGAGGAATATTCAGTGACGGTATTACTGGTGCCGCCATTGGCAACAAAGAGATCGCCCGACGCATCAATAGCTAAGGTTTGTGGGTTGTTAATCCCGTTAGTTGGGGACAGTTGATTTAAAAGTAGGCCGGCTGCTGAGTATTCATTGACGTTATTGCCTGTGGCATTAGTGGTATACATATTGCCGCTAGCATCGACCACTAAACTGTTGCTGGTACCAAATTGAAAAGTTTGACTAGGTGTTAATCCAGCTCCTGCTAATCCAGCGCTGATGTTTAACGTAAAGTGAGTTTGTACGGTGGTGTTAACCGCAACCTGATGTGGAGTGGGTGAGAAGACGAGTGCATTAAGTTCTTGCTGTAACTGTGCTGGATTAGTTGCCGAAAGCGTATAAGTAATATTTGCGCCGGAAGTAACGCCCGATGAAAGCCATGTACCAGAGAGTGTACCATTAACCGTTAAAAAACTGATGGTGGCACTTACCGCATCAGTGCTAAACGTGTCATTAAGTTTTAGAGTTCCAAAAGGTTTTATATTACTAACATCTGATACTGTGCCATTTGTAATTTGTCCTGAAAGTGAAATTGTCATAGCGAACTTTGCCCTAATAGAAGAAACTGAAATTAATGAAATAGTTAATAGAATGCGTCAAGATTAAATTATCACAAATTAATTACCTTGACAATTTTAATCATTAAAGAGCCATTTGCGCTGTAACGCTTTCCAGATTCACTGGCGAAAAAGGGGTGAGTATTTCGTCTCAAAATATTTTTTTGGTCGACTCGCAAACACGGCATTTTAAAATAAGCGGGGTCATATATGGTCTGCCCGGGGGATGCTGTATTCTATATTTGTTAATGGCAAATAAAAAACAGTTTTTATTATGGGCTTTATATTAGACATTAAGCTTGATAATGAACGACAGCTCTTGAGCCATGTTTTTTGATTTTAATAGGGGAAATGCAAAAACCCACAAACAAAAAAGGCAGGGTTCTCACCCTGCCCATCTCTCCAACGCCTTCTACAATCCTCTCTAATTCACAACAATACTCAACAAATTACTCCAGGCGCCCAGCCCATTGCCATCAACACCCCGGATACGCAGCCAATAAGCCTGCCCCGGTATCAAATCCTGCAATAAGATATTCACGCCACTTGTAGAGGTAATCGCATGCAGCCAGTTACTCTCAATCTTAGGATCACCCAGATTGATCTGTACATCATACGCACCCGCACCCGTCAACTTGCTGACATGAACATCCAGAGTGCCACTGATAGCGCCCTGATTAACCTGAAAATTGTCAGGGGCTGGTAAAGGATCACTGTGTTGATTGTGAATAACATCATGACGTAAATCATAGCCGGTTGTAGCCAGAATAGCCGTATCACCCTGTGCCACCAATTCCAGATAGGGCGCTAGTTGTTTAAGCAATGCAGTCAAAATGACCCTTGTACTATTACGCAAGGCTATTTTTTGAGTATCTTTGCTTAAAGACCCGAAATAGGCCGTCTGGTGATCATTAAAGGCGGCTTGCAGTTGCTGCAAGGTCGGCACTTGCGTTGCCCACGGTTCCGGGTAATTCGGATTCCCCGTTAAAGCGGCTATGATTGATGACGATTTAGCCAAATATTCAACTTCATTCAGGCGGTCAAAACTGACAATCAATTTAGCTTGCATGGTAATTCTCCAACAAATGATAAGAGTAGTGCGCAAAATCACTCACCCAACACTCTAAAAAGGCGGTTGCCTTAAAGAGAAGCTTAGTCCTATTTTCGAGTTCTGTGTAAATAAACATAAAATTAGTATGCTTAAATGACTCAACCCACTATTATCCTTAACAAATTATCATACAGTCCTGACAGTTTCACTACCGTATTAAAGCAGTTCTTTAGAGATTCGTTGACTGTTGCGAAAAAATGAGTGTCCATTCAGTCATTGTTCAGATTGGGTATGACAAACTATCATCAACTAAACAGATTTTTAATAAACATTAACTTTTAATTGAGGTTTTACCTATGAAAAAAACAGTAATACTTAGCTTTTTGATGATCTTTGCCAGCAGTACAGCAATGGCTTATGGCTACGATTATGTTGACGAAATGTCTAACAGGGAGTTAGCCAATATTAGTGCTCAAGAGCAGGCTGATGTTATGCATGAGTTGAGAGAAGGTGATTATAGAGAGGCTCAGGAAGTTATTCGGGAGGATGAAGCCATAAAAAATCAGATACGCCAGCAAGAGGCTATGTATGACAGAGTTAGAGATATGAACCAATATAATTATTATGGGTACTACGGTTACCCAAGATGATAATGTTATTGTTAGTGACTAAACGTCTTCATTACCAAATTATCATACTGTTTTTATATTTTCACTAGCGAACCTACCAAACATCACCGTTACTTTTACCAAAACGCTATGCGACAGCGTGTTATGTAAGGGGGATTTTTTGTTTGTAACCTAATCATTTACCAAAAGTACATGCGACAAGCTTCATCATCACTAGCGACATCGGGTGTTGTCGCCTATACAGTCGGCAAAGTAACTATTACATTTTAAAAACAGTCTACGAAATGAACTTATATAACCGGTGATTCTGAAAAAACTGCCCATACATTGGTCAATGTAACAGGCGACAATTGTGTAGATAGCAGGTTGTTTCACTGAATTTGTGTGAGTATACTCCAATGTTTCAATAATTATTGTATTGAAACATAACATAAATATTTAAAAAGCTATTAAATCAATCGTAAGTCATTAAATAATAGTTCAACCGGCTGGTACTAAAGGGATGTAGATATCAACCGGTTTTTTTTGATTCCTCTAAAACCTCCGTATTAATTCATTAAGGGCTGAATAACATCCAATATCTCCTCCTTAGATATCCCTCCTTGATTTTTAAGAAGAATCTCCCCCTTTTGATTGACAATCACAGTAAAAGGGATAGCATCCGATGTATTCCCTAATTGATAAATCAATGACATAAATGAAGCGCCCGTAAAATCACCAATCAGAATAGGATAGTTTATTTTTGTTTTGGTGAGAAATTCTTTAACTGACTCCTTATCGTCTACCGCTATACCAATAAACTGTAAATTTTTTGAGCCATACTGTTCTTGTAACTGAATAAAATCAGGAATTTCTTTAACACAAGGCGGGCACCAGGTAGCCCAAAAATTAATCACTCTAATTTTGCCCTGCCATTCAGAAGATGGATGTATTTTATCGTCCATATCTGGAAATTCAAATTCGGGTAACATCTGTTGAGATATAGGTTTGTCCTTTACTTTACGAACAAGAATTCCTGCTTCTTTTTTCAGTTGTGAAACAACGTTTATAGCGCCAGGTGCCACTAAATCCCGAACCACAAGACCACCACCCAACGCCAGTATCCCCACAATAATAATCAACCCTATTGGCTTCATCATTTTATCCCCTGTAATGTTTTAAGAAAGGTTTCGGCATCTTGATAGCCAATAACTCGATGGGCAGTATGTTCTTGTTCACTGCCACTAAAAAATAATATCGCCGGTGGCCCAATCAAATTAAATTTTGCCAGTACCGCCTTATCGTCATCAGAATCTTTTGTAACATCTAATTGCAACAGTTTATAAGTACTTAAAGCCTTTTTAACTTTTGGATCTGTAAAGGTATAAGCTTCCATTTCCTTACACGAAATACACCAATCCGCATAAAAATCGACCATGACAGGCTGATGATTAAGAGTTGCTTCATGTACCTTCGCTTCCAAAGCTGCCAAATTTGAAATTCGCTCAAAAACAACGCCTTCTTCAACTCCCTGAGATGTATTAACAGCAAAGCCTTTTAAGGGCTTTAAAGGGTTATCGTTGCCCATGCTAAAACCGATTAACAAAATCAGGCCATAAGCAAACATCATTAAACCAACCCCTTTCCATAGCTTGCTCCAACCGGAACTATTCAACGGTAAAGGCTCCAGTGCATTAAGATAGATAGCCGGTAAAATCAATAATATAGACCACAATAAAATAGGCACAGAAGGCGGCAAGATTCGACTTAACATCCAAACCGCAACACCTAACATAATCACCCCAAATACAGCCTTGGTTGAATATAACCAACCGCCTGCTTTGGGTAACAACTTGCCTGCTGAAGCGCCCAATAATAACAAAGGCACACCCATACCCATGCCCATAGCGAACAAGGCGCTGCCCCCTAATAAAGCATTACCACTTTGACCTATAAAAATTAAGGCACCCGCTAAAGGTGCGGCCACACAAGGCCCAACAATTAAGGAAGAGAGCGCCCCCATAATAGCCGCGCCCCATAGAGAACCGTCCTGATGTTTTACACTGGAATTATGTAGCTTTGTTTTTAGAGAATTAGGTAATTCTAAATCATAAAAGCCAAACATGGACAATGACAATAACACAAACACGCCACTGAATAGGCCAATAATCCAGGGTTGCTGGAACGTAGTCTGCAAGTTTCCACCAAATAATGCCGCAAGCACACCAAACACTGTATAAGTGAAAGCGGAAGCAACGACATAACTCAGTGATAGAAAAAAAGCTCTAGCGGTAGTAATACGGTTACCGTGTCCAACAATAATACCGGATAAAATGGGAATCATTGGAAAAATGCATGGGGTCATGGATAACAATAGCCCAAAACCAAAAAAGCTAAGTAAGACGACACCACCACTATCGTGATGCAAAGACTGCACAATTTGGTCTTGCTCAGATAGCTCAGAGACAGGAGTCGATGTCACACCGTCCTGCATCGATTTTTGTCCCGACGGCAACTCCAGACTAATCGTTTTATTCATAGGTGGATAACAAACACCACGCTCAGCACAGCCTTGATATTTGGCCTTCAATGTAATGGCTGCTGAGTCACCCAGATGATTAAGCGGCACATCAAAAGCAAGTTCATCATGAAAAATCTCTACGGTACCAAAGGCTTCATCTTGCTTTGTAGTTCCTCGGGGCATTGTATAAGTACCGAGTTGAATACCCTGAGAATTAATCAATTCCAGTTTAATTTTCTCGCGATACAGATAATAACCCTTTGCGATCACCCAATTAACATGCACTGTGTTGGCGTCCTTAACTTCAGCAAAAAATTGAAAAGCTTGCTCCGCTGGCAATAAAGGTTCTTCACTGGCATTCTGTTTAAACGTTGGAAGACTATCTATCAAACCGGCTAATGGATTAGCACTAGCAAGCACCGTCAATGATGGCTCGGATCTTAACTGGGTTTCTTCGGCATAACCGCCTGTCGAACTCACTAGAAACGTGACTATAAAGACAAAAATTATTTTTAAAAATGGCATGAATCAATCTAATTTTACTGATGAATAATAAGCAAGTCTGCATATTATCCTAGAAATTTATATCATTTGCCTTTATATTGTGAAGATAAACTTAGATTTATAAAACAAAAGTCTAAATAGCCCATTCGCGGTGACTCACCGTTAACAAACGTATAAGAGCGTGTCAATGAAAGCTTTCCAAATACTGTTCCTAATAGTTTTAATTATTCCTTTCGCAGAAATCTATCTACTACTTCAGGTAGGCAGTATACTGGGCGCTTTTCCCACGATTTTTTTAGTAGTCTTTACGGCAGTATTAGGGTCTTGGCTATTAAAACAACAGGGCTTTGCAACCTTCCGTCGTTTTCAGGAAAACCTGGCACAAGGCCAAATACCGGCTTATGAAATAATTGAAGGCCCCATCATCTTACTGGGCGGTGTATTACTATTAACACCGGGATTTCTGACTGATATTTTGGGCTTAGCTTGTTTGATTACACCTTTACGTAAAAGAATCGCTCAATATATTATAGAAAACCGTATCATCCAGGATAGTGGTGCGTTTCAGCAAACTAAAAAAGCCGAGAATAATGCCTTGGAAGGTGAATTTAGGAAAGAAGACTAAAGAAATACAAAAAGATTGGCGCAAGGAAAACAAGTTAACCTTGCGCCTTTGTATTAACCTTCAGTTGAATCAGGGGTTGCAGCCGTGTTTTTATTAAGTCCTGAGTACGCAGGGCACCAGCCAGAAAAGCCTGTTCCGACGAGTACCATACCTATCAATAATAAAGCAATTGACGCAGTAAAAATTGAAACAGCAAGTAACGCAGCACCGCCATACAAGCGGTATTTCTTTTCTTGATCGCCTATATTGTGTTCAAATTTAACCATACGTTTATAATCAAAACTCATCTTAATCCCCTTCTCTGTGTAATTGTTATTATCTTGGCAACGCAATGAAACATTTCAGCGTTACAGAATATGAAATAATATACACAGCTCTACAAAATGTGCAAGCGATAAAAAGATAATGGATGTTACTTCAATAATAGATTCTTTAAATGATGCGCAGCGTCAAGCGGTTACCGCACCTTCACAGGCCATGTTAATTTTAGCCGGAGCCGGTAGCGGTAAGACCCGTGTTTTGGTTCATCGTATTGCCTGGCAAATTCAGGTAGGGGGTAGTCATGCGCATAGCATCATGGCCGTAACCTTTACCAATAAAGCGGCTAAAGAGATGAAGGCTAGAATTGAGAGCTTACTCAATATTCCCACTCATAACTTATGGATAGGCACTTTTCATGGTATAGCGCATCGCTTACTCAGACGTCATGCGGCACAAGCCAAATTACCCGAAACCTTTCAAGTCATGGATTCTGGTGACCAGTTAAGAGTCATTAAGCGGTTGTTAAACTCGCTTAACTTTGATGACTCAAAATGGCCGCCACGAGAAGTTCAATGGTTTATCAATGCTCAAAAAGATGAAGGCATTCGCGCCAAGCACATGCTTGAAACAAACGACTTGCATCAACGGCAAATGCTGTTAGTCTACAAAGCGTATGAAGAGCTCTGTACTCGCTCAGGTTTAGTTGATTTTGCCGAGCTGCTGTTACGTGGGCACGAATTATTACGTGATAATCCCGACCTGCTTGAATTCTATCAAGCACGCTTTAGACACATTCATGTTGATGAATTTCAAGACACCAATACTATTCAGTATGCTTGGTTAAGACTACTGACAGACGGTAAAGATAATCTCTTTGTGGTCGGTGATGATGATCAATCTATTTACGGCTGGCGAGGTGCAAAGATTGAAAACATCTATAACTTTCAAAAGCACTACCCTAATCATCAAGTCATTAAATTAGAACAAAACTATCGTTCAACCGGCACCATTCTTAAAGTGGCTAATAAAATTATTGCCAATAACACAGGACGCATGGGTAAAGAGTTATGGACTGATGCCGGTGAGGGCGAACCTTGCTCCTTATACGCCGCCTTTAACGAACAGGACGAAGCTTATTTTGTCGTTGAACGCATAAGAACCTGGGTGAATAACGGCGGTTTACGCAGTGATACCGCTATTTTATACCGCTCCAATGCCCAATCACGTCAGTTTGAAGAAAAGCTGATGGCGACCGCCACCCCGTACCGGGTTTATGGCGGGTTACGCTTCTTTGATCGGGCAGAAATTAAAAATGCCCTGGCTTACTTACGACTGATGTCTAATCGTGATGATGATGCCTCATTTGAACGGGTGATTAATACCCCGACTCGTGGCATCGGCGCTAAAGCCATTGATGATATTCGTGAGATAGCGCGTGATCAAAGCCTTTCTTTATGGGCAGCCGCTATCGTATTGATCAATCAAAGGACGATGTCAGCGCGTGCAACCAATGCCCTCATTGGTTTCCTGGAACTCATCAAAGCCCTGTCAGTTGAAACCGTAGACCTGGAGCTTTATGAGAAAGTTAAACGAGTCGTTGAAAAAACCAGACTCATGGAACTGTATCAAAAAGAAAAAATGGACAAGGGTGAAGAGAAAGTAGAAAACCTTGAAGAGCTGGTTAATGCTGCCCGACTCTTTAATTTTGATCAGGAAAACGAAGAAGGGATGAGTGAACTTGATCTGTTTTTAACCCATGCCGCACTCGAATCAGGTGATAACCAAGGCGATGATTTTGAAGATTGCGTTCAACTCATGACGATTCATTCTGCCAAAGGCTTAGAGTTTAAACTCGTATTTCTGGTGGGTATGGAAGAAGGCTTATTTCCCTCGCAACAATCCGTCGATGATGTCGCTCGCCTAGAAGAAGAAAGAAGACTGTGTTATGTTGGCATGACCCGAGCCATGAAACAACTGTATTTAACCTATGCCGAATCCAGACGCTTATATGGACGTGAAAGCTATCCCAGACCCTCACGATTTCTCCGTGAGATTCCTGCCGAACTGTTACAGGAAGTCAGAATGCGGGCAACGATCAGCCGTCCTGTCGCCAACAGCCAACCTAAAACGCCAATCTCAACAAGCACAGGTAGTTATAAAGCCGGACAAAGAGTCCATCATGATAAGTTTGGGGAGGGTATTGTGTTACAAATAGAAGGCTCTGGCGCCCAGGAAAGAGTCCAGATTAACTTTAAGCAGGTAGGCGTTAAATGGCTCATGCTAGCCTATGCTAAATTGGATGTGCTATGAAATAAAATGACCCTGTACTCATACGATAAACACGTGAGTACAGGGTCATTTATATAAAGCCTAGGGCGTTAAGCCTTGTCCAATGACAATCACTTTTAATGCATTAGTGCCGCCTTCGACACCGGTCAAATCGCCTTTAGTGATAATAAACTTATCACCGTCTTTAGCTTTGTGCCATCTTCTTAACTTTGCAACAATACTGCGATTAACTTCAGCATGATCATTGTTACCATCAAGCTCATGGTGCATAGGGAAAACACCGCGATAAAGTGTAACTTTACCTAAGGTTTTTTCTTGACTGCTAAACGCAAAGATAGGAATACCCGAACTAATTCGAGACATCCACAATGGCGTTGAACCCGACTCCGTTAAACTAACGATACCTTTAATTTTGTTATGGTTAGCCAAGTACATCGCAGACATGGCAATCGCTTCATCGACACGCTCAAATTGATCGTTGTTACGATGATCTGATTGACGGACAATCGATTGTTTCTCAGCTTCCAAACAAATACGATCCATCGCTTCAACGGCTTTAATCGGATAATTACCCGAAGCTGTTTCTGCTGATAACATAATCGCATCCGTCCCATCATAAACCGCGTTGGCTACGTCAAATACTTCCGCTCGCGTTGGAATCGGATTTTCAATCATGGACTCCATCATTTGTGTCGCGGTAATAGCCACACGATTAAGCTCTCTTGCTCGCTTAATCAATTGCTTCTGTACCGCAGGTAAGTTAGCGTCGCCAATCTCAACACCCAGATCACCACGCGCTACCATGACCGCATCAGACGCTAAAATGATTTCATCCATTACCTTAGGTACAATCGCTTCAGCCCGTTCAATTTTAGAAACAATACCGGCATAACAGCCTTCTGCTTCTAATAAACGCCGCGCCTCGTGTAAGTCTTCTGCACAACGAGGAAAAGAAATGGCCACATAGTCACACTGCATCAGTGCGACTATCTTAATATCTTCTTTGTCCTTATCGGTTAACGCTGCCGCAGAAAGACCACCACCTAACAAGTTAATACCCTTGTTATTTGATAAAGCCCCACCCACCACCACCGTACAGTTAACGCGCATATCAACCACGTTGACCACGTCTAAAACAATACGACCGTCGTCAAGCAATAAACGACTGCCTGGCACCACTTCTAATGCCAAGGGTTCATAAGTAATACCGACTTGAGTATTGTCACCCAACGTAGGATCAAAATTGATGTCTAAGGCAAAGTCCTGACCTTCATTTAAATATACTTTCGTATCTTTAAAACGAGCAATACGGATTTTAGGGCCTTGTAAATCAGCGAGAATACCAACCCGTCTACCGGTTTTCTTACTTAATTCCCGAATTAAATTGGCTCTATCAATGTGATCTTGAGCAGAACCATGAGAAAAGTTCATCCGTACAACGTCAATACCTGCTCTGAATAAACCTTCGAGTACGCCAGGTTTATCCGTTGCAGGGCCGAGTGTGGCTAAAATTTTGGTTCTTCTTAACATTAAATAAACCCGTTATTTTGCGTTAATTAAAGCAATCGTGGTGTCAAGCATACGATTTGAGAAACCCCATTCGTTATCATACCAAGACAACACTTTAATTAAACGACCACCGATGACTTTAGTTAAAGTTGATTCGTAGATAGATGAAGCAGGGTTATGGTTAAAATCGATAGACACTAAAGGTCTTTCATTGATATCCAGGATACCTTTTAAAGCACCTTGTGAAGCAATGGTTAAAATCTCATCGATTTCAGCTTTAGTCGTATCTCTTGAAGCTTGGAACGTTAAATCAACCACAGACACGTTGATAGTCGGTACACGCATCGCAAAACCATCTAATTTACCCGCTAATTCAGGTAAGACTAAACCTACCGCTGCAGCCGCACCTGTTTTAGTAGGAATCATAGATTGAGTCGCAGAACGGGCACGACGTAAATCACTGTGATACACGTCTGTTAAGACTTGGTCATTGGTGTAAGAGTGAATAGTGGTCATTAAACCGCTTTCAATACCAATGGCATCATTTAACGGCTTAACAATAGGCGCTAAACAGTTAGTGGTACAGGAAGCGTTTGAGATAACAGTATCTGACGCTTTTAAAAGATCATGGTTAACACCAAATACGATAGTGGCATCAACATCGTTACCACCGGGTGCTGAGATAATCACTTTTTTTGCGCCAGCAGTAATATGGGCAGATGCTTTCGCTTTGCTGGTAAAGAAACCAGTACATTCATGAACAACGTCTACACCTAAATCTGCCCAAGGTAATTTTGAAGGATCTCTTTCAGAGAACACTCTAATTCTATCACCATTGATAACGATATAATCGCCATCAACAACCACTTCAAATGGAAACTTACCATGCACTGAATCGTATTGTGTTAAGTGAGCATTGGTATTGCTGTCACCTAAGTCATTAATTGCAACGATTTGAATTTCATTAGTACGACCTGATTCGTATAATGCACGAACGATATTACGTCCAATACGACCATAACCATTGATTGCAACTTTAATTGACATTGAGTATCTCCAGAGTAATGATTTGAAAAATTAAAAAACGGATGCGTCGAAGCTTTATAAACGGGGTAACTATACCAAAATAGTAGGTCACTAGTCTATTGATGAAAACGCTATTAAGGTTATTAATATACGGCAATTTGTTAAAATGGCCGCTATTATCTTTCTACAGTCTAAATTATTCTTAATCTTAACCGATATTAACCGAGCCAGAACACTTGAAAAACCCAGACCCTCACTACTTATGTCCGCTATGTAATCAACCTTTACAGCTAGACGTATCCGAAAAAAACCATGTCTGCCCAAACCATCACCGCTTTGATTGCGCCAAAGAAGGATACTTAAATCTTTTCCCCGTTCAATTTAAACATTCTAAAGAACCGGGTGACAGTAAACAGATGATCACTGCCAGACGCTTGTTTTTAGAGGCTGGCTTTTATGAGCCTCTTGCTAAAGCCTTAGTAATGATAATCAACATAACTCATGCGCCGCACAATAACACTTATAGATTACTTGATTTGGGTTGTGGTGAAGGCTATTACAGCCGATACCTTGAGCGTTATTGTGAGCGTAGCCAACAAATGAGTCTACACGGTAATGATATTGCTAAAATCGCTATTGCCGCAGCCGCCAAAAAACAACCGTCCGCACACTTTGTTGTGGCTAGTTCGTCCAGACTTCCCTTTGGCGACGCTTACTTTGACATGGTGCTGCGTGTATTCGCACCCTCTGATGCCCAAGAAATAAACCGCCTATTAAAGTCGTCTGGTCACTTACTCACCGTCACCCCTGGGCCTCGTCATCTTTGGCAATTAAAAGAATTTATCTATAAAGATGTCAAAGAGCATACCGAAGAAATTATAATCCCCGAAGGCTTTGAACCAGTAACTCGCCAACGAATCAGTTACAAAATAACCCCGAATGCCGAACAAAGAAGGGCGCTTCTACAAATGACACCTTTTGGCTGGAGTGCTGGAGAGGGGGTTCAAGCTACACTAAGCAATCTTTCAGAACTTGAGATTGAAGTTGATTTTATGTTGATTCTATCTATAAAAACCTCTACCGGTGATTAATACCCAACGACTGTTAAAGGACTTACGTTTTTAGCAGACTGAAAGTATTGCAGTTATCCGATTTTTGGTATACATAAGTTTCCAAAAAAGCACTATACGCAAGACTATGGCTATCGGATTATGACCGTTGAAATGGACTAGTGTGTTAAAATAAGCCACGTAAGGAAGAGATATTTTAGATAGTTAGGTGCAATGCACTTTTTCAGGGGTGGCTGCGTAACATCAGTGAACCCAATAGGTATAGACAGATGAAATACAACATCGAAAGCCTTGACTCTTTAAAAAGTCAGTTACTTAACGATATTATCCTGTGGATAGGCTTCATTAGTATACCCAGTGTCATTCTTTCACTATTTAGAACACTGGTTATTGGCTGGAAACCCTTGATGGGATTGCATCTCATGTTGTCCGCCTTAATTTGGATTTTGTGGTTTAGTCACCGCCAACTGACTTATTCAATACGCATCTTTAGTTTGCTGTTTTTACTGTGGGTGACTTCCATTGCCGGGTTAATCCAGTTAGGCCCCCTAGGGTCAACCGGTACATTTACAGTGTCGCTTGCCTTCATTGCCGTGCTGTTTTTGGGTGATCATCGGGCTTGGTGGTTCATCGGGGGCAATGTTTTTTCCATCGTAGTCGTCGGTATTGCGGCCAGTCTGCATTGGCTGGATTTTAACGTGGATTACCCCATTTATGCTTATCATCCTATTGTCTGGGCAAATACCATTTGGACGTTTGCTGCTTATTCTTTAGTCTTAGGTTTATTTGGTTGGCATCTAATTAGATGGTTAGTTAATCGTGAGCGGTTCTTAAACCAATCAATAGAGAACCTTAAGGAGAGTGAGCAACACTTTCGTACGTTGGCCAACGGTGGAACCGCGCTGATATGGACTTCAGACGTTAATAAACTTTGCAACTATTTTAACGAGCCCTGGCTTAACTTTACCGGACGAACCCTGGAGCAGGAGTTTGGCAATGGTTGGGCGGAAGGTGTACACACTGAGGATTTTGACCGCTGCCTGGCTATCTACGTAACGGCCTTTGATAAGCGCCAACCTTTTAGTATGGAATACCGGTTACGGCGTGTTGATGGTTCTTATCGATGGCTTCAGAACGAGGGTAATCCACGTTACGACAGTCACGGTAAATTTCTCGGTTATATTGGTTTTTGTTATGATATCACCCCACAAAAACTATTGAGAGACAATCTCAATAAATTGTCACTGTCTGTAGAGCAAAGCTCCAACAGCATTATGATCACCAATCCTGCTGCTGAAATTGAATATGTCAATCAGCGCTTTACAGAAACAACCGGTTATACTCCGGAAGAGGTATTAGGTCAAAATCCTCGCATTCTGCAATCAAAGAAAACACCACGATCATTTTATAACGCATTGTGGGCACAGTTGTCCCGTGGGGAAAGTTGGGAAGGAGAACTTATCAATCATCGTAAAGACGGCACAGAGTACATAGAGTATACCCAAATTTATCCGCTCCGTAATGACCAAGGCATCGTGACGCATTACGTTTCAATCAAGGAAGATATTACCGAAAAGAAACGTCAGACAGAAGAGCTGACGACCTATCGACATCGGCTCGAACAATTGGTTGAAGAGCGCACTGAAGAACTGGCTAAAACACTTGAACAACTAAAAATGGGTAAAGAACGCCTCAGCTATGCCATGGAGGCTACTAATGATGGCGTTTTTGACTGGGATACTATCACCAACGACTGTTACATCAATAGTGCTTACTTAACCATGTTGGGCTACAAAGCCAATGAGTTTCCGAATTTTGCATTCGATATATGGCTGGATTTGCTTCATCCAGAAGACAAGGAATACGCGCTAACCGAAACAACACGGATACTGGAACAGGATGAAAATGATGAGTTTGAATTTCGTATGCGTGCCAAAGAGGGTACCTACAAATGGATTTTAAGCCGTATGAAGGTGGTTAAGCGGGATGAAAAAGGTAACGCAGCTCGCATAATAGGTACTCATACCGATTTAACAGCACGCAAACTGTTTGAACTCGAATTAAAGGATGCCAAAGAAGCGGCCGAAATGGCTAATCGGGCAAAAAGCAGTTTCCTGGCTAATATGAGCCATGAGATTCGCACGCCCATGAATGCCATTCTCGGATTTAGCTATTTGTTGGCACACGAATTGACCGAGCCAGCTCAGCGAAACAAGATTGACAAGATCATTCTTTCGACCAACCATTTACTGGATCTTATTAATAATATTCTTGATTTGTCCAAGATTGAGGCCGGTCAACTGCAACCAGAAGCCATAACGTTTAACGTTGTAACCTTGATCAATCAGTTACACGACATCATGATAGAGCGCTTTAAAGAAAAGGGCTTGATACTATTAGAAGATGTCGATCCTCGTCTGGCAACGGGGGTAGTGATTGGTGATTCCTTACGTATCAGCCAGATGCTGATTAATTACCTTAGCAACGCCGCAAAATTTACTGAACATGGCTGGGTGACCTTGCGAGTTAAACTGGAAGCTGAACAAGACAATACGGTCATACTGCGGTTTGAAGTGCAGGACACCGGTATCGGTATCACCGAGGCACAACAGCTTCGCTTATTCCAGAACTTTGAACAGGCAGAGTCCTCATCCACTCGTAAATACGGCGGGAATGGAATGGGTCTTGCCATTAACCGCCGTTTGGCTCATCTTATGGGGGGCGAAACGGGTGTTATTAGCCGTTATGGTCACGGTAGTACGTTCTGGTTTACTGTTTGCTTAAATCGCAATAAAGAACCTCAATCGGCAGCAATAGCCACTACGCCAGAAGAGACAATCCCTAAAAACGCACGTATTTTGCTCGTGGAAGATAATGAAATAAACCAGGAAGTCGCGTGCCTGTTGCTGGAAACCAAAGGCCTATCGGTGGATATAGCCCATCACGGCAGCGAAGCGCTTTCGATGGTTAAAACCAAAATCTACGATCTGATTCTGATGGACATACAAATGCCAGTGATGGATGGTTTAGAGGCCACCCGCCGTATTAGGCAACTTGACGGTGGTCAGTCCATACCAATTCTTGCGATGACTGCCAATGCCTTCGAAGAGGATCAGAGGAACTGCATAGAAGCCGGTATGAATGGCTTTTTAGCCAAGCCAATCGAGCCTGCTATTTTATATGCTGAGCTGGCACGCTGGCTTCCTCAGGAAACAGAGCCGAAAAGCTCACAGACTTAACGTCTCCAATAACTCATTAATAAACACGATCTTTTGTTCAGTATTTTCAAACGGCTTAGTAAACTTTAACTTATCTACGCCATCCAGCTTATAACATTGAGCCTGTGTTTGTATCAGCCTGATTAACTGCTCTGTATTAATATGAGGCTCTTTGGTAAAGATAATACGCCCGCCCCCCACATTCGCTTCTATTTTTTTAATACCCAGCTTTTCTGCCGACTGCTTTAACTCAGTCACACTAAATAAAGTTTTAACAGGCTCTGGGAGCAAACCAAAACGATCAATCATTTCTATTTGTAACTCACGTAAATCGGCTTGATTATGCGCACTAGAGATACGCTTATACAACACTAATCGACCATGAATATCCGGCAAGTAATCTTCTGGAATTAATGCCGCCGCCTGGAGATCCACTTCTGCCCCTCTGTCCATCGGCGTATCCAGCTCAGGTTGCTTACCCGACTTTAACGCAGCAACCGCCCGCTCCAATAATTCGGTGTACAAGGTAAAACCAATTTCCTGAATCTGACCACTTTGATCATCACCCAGTAACTCACCCGCCCCCCGAATCTCTAAATCATTTGAGGACAGCATAAAACCAGCGCCCAAATCACCGGAGGCTTCTACTGCCTCTAAACGCTTCATGGCATCCTTGGTCATGGCCGATTTAGGCGGCACAATAAAATAAGCATAGGCTCTATGATGAGAACGCCCTACCCGACCGCGTAACTGATGCAACTGTGCC
>Ga0007792_10000117_pt1 | contig 30394 bp, 29 predicted proteins | sample CryBogmetaGMA6M_FD_60371 | JGI IMG/M metagenome (GOLD analysis project Ga0007792, IMG submission 60371) | Freshwater microbial communities from Crystal Bog, Wisconsin, USA - MA6M | ecosystem: Environmental > Aquatic > Freshwater > Lake | place: Crystal Bog, Wisconsin, USA | collected 2009-07-06
ATGTTACAGGGTACTAGAGCACAAGCCGGGAGAATGCATCTGGTGGCTGACGGTTTTGGCTGATCGTATGAATATTGAAAGTGGTGACGCATTGGAGAAATTCTTAGCCAAAACAGAGGAGCAATTGACACGCCACTAAGAGTGACACTTATAAAAGTTGACCCCGGCTGAATTTTTATTTATTTATGTCAAACAGCAGTGTCGTCATCAAAAAACAATTTTGTGAGAGTTGATAGCTGCGGAAGTAGCTATAAGAACAGGAACCATAACTGGAGCTGGTTCTTGTGCAGGCGGTTACATCGGCGTAACCGTGAATCAGTCAACAACCGTCTTGCCACGCTGAAACTACGGAATAACAAACCAGGGGGGTACGTACATGAACCGAAAAAACAGTCTGCCGAGATTCAATCTGATCGTTTTCCCCACCCTTCTGCTGCTTATGTTCCTGATTGGCGGCTGCAGTGGCGGCGCCTCTCCGGCATCTCCAGCGCTCACCGACTCGTTCCAGACAGATGTGAACAAGAACGTCGCGATCATGTCCACTGCCCTGGACCATGAGTTTCTGCTGCAGGGCAATAAGATCGAGTTGGACAACGCCGAGAGCTTTCAGGGGTTGAAAAGCAGGGTTGTAGTTTTTCAGAAACAGGGCAGCAAGCTGTTTATGCTGGAATCCCCGGAGGGGCACACGATAACACCGACCTCTCCTTTGGCCATCATTCTTGCTGAGTTTACCATCATTTCCGAAAAAAACGGCTGGATCTGGTTTGACTTCAATCAGGGTATGTCGAAAATATTCACAACCAGTGAGATGTATATCTCCGACGCTAAAGGCACAAATTATCAGCCATCCTTCACAACGGCTACGATTCGAAGTAGTTACCTGGCCGAAGCGACTGCAAGTCAACTGAACCAACTGAATCGGCTGGCACTGCGCCAGGCGGCACAAGTTGAAGACTCCGGTGGCACCCTGCACAGTGTTGAAGTGCGCTACTACCTTTACCCTTACAAAAAGAGCGAAACCTTCAAATCAACCAAATCCCCCGGTATTACCAACACGGGATTTTTCGAGGTCATGCCGCAGTTGGAAAGCGGTGGCTACACCAACGTGTACGCCATGAAATGGGACATCGATAAAATGCCGATCACCTATTACATTTCCGCCGACACTCCGGCCAACTACCATCAAGCGGTGAAAGACGGCGTGCTGTACTGGAACAAGGCCCTTGGCAAGGAGATATTTGTGGTGGAGGATGCCCCGGTTGGTGTCACTGCTCCGAACATGGACAGGAACATCATCCAGTGGCTTAATTACGACACTGCCGGATCGGCCTACGCGGACATGCAGGCAGATCCGAGAACCGGTGAGATCCTGCACGCACAGATATTCATGCCCAGTATTTTCGGGGTAGGCAACAAAAAAGAAGCCTGGAGATTTCTCAAAAGCTCACCAGTGGGATCACCAGCTAAACAGATAGCGCTAATAAACCTTACCACTCCCCAGATATGCGACTTATCCTCGAACGATGTCGTGAAAAATCATATTGCCGCGCTTCTGGCAAGCAACGCCAGCGATGCTCAAATATTGAAATCCTCCCAGGCCATCGTGCAGGAGACCGTCACCCACGAGGTGGGTCATACCATGGGACTGCGCCACAACTTTGCCGGCAGCCTGGCGGTCAATTATGGAGTTAACAAACGCGAGAACCTTTATTTGAATTTCCTGAATGGTGGGACGTATATTCCGGTGATCCCGTCCAGCAGCGTAATGGACTATCATAATTCCATCGAAGCAGCACTGATCATTAATCGCTACAATACGACGCAGTTGCCCCTTCCCTATGACATCAGCGCCATGCGGTTCCTGTATAATGGTACGGCTCTTGATAAAACTATCCCCTTCTGCACTGATACTGACACGGATATGATAGACTGCAAAAGGTTTGATTACGGTGCGTCACCTTTTGAATATGCCGCATTGGATCTGAATCGGAACCTGAGCGTAGATCTTCTACCGGTCTCGTTATATCTGGATCTCGTGACAGAGGTTATATCATCAGGCACGGCCGTTGCCGATCTGCGCCCTTCACCAGCCGAGGCAGCCGCTAGTCTGCTGAAAAACAAGCCGCTTTTGCTGACCCCCTTTACCCAGTCCGGTCTGTATTCACGTGCCTTGAAGAAGTCCTTTCCCGGTACCCTGTTCAAAGATGTTGACAAAGGGATGCTCCGCGCAGAGGGGATTCCGTTTGTTAAGGACGATCTTGCCAAATGGCTTGGCTCAAATAACTACGGAATAACTTCCCTGACGCAGATGTTTATGATTATCGACCCCACCTGGAAAGCCACCTGGGTCACCCGCTTCAACCAGATTACCAATGACCCCACGTTCTATAACATTACTGATCAGAACGGCACCAGTAGAGAGTTTACAGTCGCTGAACGTACAAAGCTTCGGGAAATTGCAGGTACATTCTTTGATAATCTGATTTACGAACTAGTTGCCGCAGACGTCACATTGCTGTCAGCAGTCACCAGTCCGATCGACATCGTTGATGATACGGCGGGTATTGCCCTGCTAGCCGCCATGAATTCAACCAGCAATAAATATGTCACAGCACTCACGGGGACATCACTGAACAGCACGGTAAACAGTACGGCGTTGACTCTACCGCGTTACATGTATTCCGGAGAGGTGCGCAAGGCTGCCTCGCGTCTGATGAAAAACAGGGCGGTGTCTACGGCACTCTGGTGGGGTGTTTGGGAAACCTATACCAACCAAACCACTCTTACGTCATATTTGGACAACGTGGTTTTGTCAGCCGGTGGTGCCTTCAAGTCATCTGTTATAACTGGAGGCTTTGACACCATAATCACCACAGACAAACCCGCATATCAGTGGTATCAGGAAAACCTGTATATCCTCAACAAGGGGTTCCTGTATGACCCGCCATAGCCGGAATGTAATGGAGCTGTAAAAACGGCAAAAAAACCTGTATAGGTAATATGGCGATGGCAACCGCCCCAAAAACCCGCTGGAAACAGCGGGTTTTTTATTCCATTGTGCACTCAGGATAACTCTAAAACCGGTAAGGAATTGCCACATGCACCCTCCGTCTGCCCACATACAGCACCCCCTCAGCGAAGATTCCCGCCAGCACCTGATCGAAGCCAACCGCCGCGAATACGGTCACCTGTACGACCTGCTGACTTTTGCCGACCCGGAGAAACTGGCGGCGGCATCCGCCGAGCGGGCGGAACTGCTGCAGTGGCTGGAACAGCGAGCCGCCTTCGGCTACGCCGGCACCAAGGTAAACTGCACCGGTCTTTCTCCCGGCTGCAGAAGCTGCGGAGACGGCAGCTGGTCCTGCCTGTTCATCAATGGCCGCTGCAACGGCCGCTGCTTCTATTGCCCCACCCCGCAGGACGATGACGGACCGCCGGTCACTAACGGCCTCCCCTTCACCTCTCCGGATGATTACGCCGCCTATGTAGCCGCATTCGGCTTCAGCGGCGTCAGCATCAGCGGCGGAGAACCGCTGCTGACACCGGAACTGACCCTGTCGTACCTGAGCGCCGTGCGCGCGCGGTGCGGAGACAGCATTCACCTCTGGCTCTATACCAACGGCACCCTGCTCACTGCCGATCTCTGCAGCCGGCTCCGGGATGCGGGGCTGAACGAGATCCGTTTTGACCTGGGTGCCGTCCGGTATAACCTCAAAAAATTGCGGCTGGCGGTCGGCTGTATTGATACGGTAACGGTGGAAATTCCGGCGGTTCCGGAGGACGAGGAGTTACTGAAAGGGAAGATGGTTGAAATGGCCGAAGCGGGGGTTAAACACCTCAACCTGCATCAGATGCGCTTGACACCGCACAACTTCGGCCCGTTGACGGAGCGGGGCTATACATTTCTCCATGGTGAAAAAATAACCGTACTGGAATCAGAACTTTGCGCCCTCAGACTGGTTCGTTTCGGGCTGGAACAGGGCATTCCGCTGCCGGTAAATTACTGTTCCTTTCCCTACAAGCGCCGCTTCCAGCATGCCGCCTCACGGCGCCGTGCGGCCATGTCCGTCTGCACGCCCGAGGAAACGGTAACGGAGGCCGGTTATCTGCGGACCGTATCAGCAGCGGGGGTACGCTACTTCGAAACGGCCTTTCTGCAGCATCCGAGCTACCGCTGCCCCTTTGAAAAAATCGCGCTGGAAACCGGTCGCTCCCTGTATCTGGAACGGCGGCCACTGACACCGGTGCTGGAACTGTCGGCCGCAGAACGGGCCGCATTGGATGCGGGCAACCCGCCGGAACGGATTGCCCGGTTTGAGCAGATTGTGAGCGGCATGGCCGAATATTTCTGATTCCGGTTACGGCAGAACCACCAGCAACACCCCGCCGGCCAGTACGCTCAGGTTACAGATCGCAGACACGCCGTGCAGCTTGGAGAATTCCTTCCTGAGCGGATGATCTGCTCCGGTTGACTCGAAGGAACCGATCTGCCGTTTCAGTTCAGCGGCACGGGGCACCACGTAGATCGACTGGAATGTTGTCAGCACCAGCATGACAACCAGCACGATGACCGGCAGTCTGGCATCGAAGCCGCGCCCGGCCAGGCGGCAGATCAGTGCTATCGCCCCGCACGCCAGACTCCAGCGGAAATAGCCGGGGAACAGGTTGCCAACGATACGGCCGGCCACATCACGGCTTTCGGTTTTAAAGAGGATCGGCGTCAGCATAAGTGTAAAAATGGCGTTGCCGCCCGCCCAGAGACTGATTGCCAACCGGTACAGCATATCCAGATACTGCATAAAGACTCCTTGATGTTATTCCTTCTGATTCCCGTTTGTATTTCATAGATGGCATCAACTGCCCCGCCTTTCTAACACATCCTTTCCCATAACACCACGTTGACGGTCACGATATCTGCTATTCACCAAGAGCGAAAAAACCTGTTGACATATTTTCTTCAGCGGTATAGTTTGATATCAAATGATATGACATTGACCTTTTACGGAGAACAGTATGACATCCGAAAACAGTACCTCATATCTGGCGCTGAACACCTACACGAAGCTTATGAGAGCAGCCGAATCCGTGACAAGCCGCGTGAGTCGCATTATGGCGGCGGCCGGCCTCACCATAAGCCAGTTCGGGGTACTTGAAGCGCTGCATCACAAGGGGCCGCTCTGCCAGCGGGATATCGCCTCGAAAATCCTCAAAAGCACCGGTAACATCACCCTGGTCATTGATAATCTGGAGAAGCAGGGGTTGGTCAGAAGGGATCGGATCAGTGACGACCGGCGCTACCTGACCGTCAGCCTCACCCAGAAGGGACAAACAGTCATAAGCAGTTCATTTGCCAATGTTGAAGCGGCTATAGTTGCAGAACTGGCTGCGCTGGCCACAACAGAGCAGGAAACGCTGGGCCGGCTGTGCAAAAAACTCGGATTGCGGCAGTAAGCCGCTTTAAACTAACAGTGGAAACAACCAAAAGGAGCACCACCATGAAACGTTTACTCGCAGCATTCAGCACCATCATCGCCCTTTCCCTTCCGGTCATGGCGTCCGCCACGGTCTGGAATATCGATTCTGATCACTCGAACGTCGGCTTCAAAGTCCGCCACCTGATGGTATCAAACGTCAAAGGGAGCTTTGAAAAATTCGCCGGCGTGGTTGATATCAACGACAAGGACATGAGCAAATCTAAAGTGGAAGTCACCATAGACACGGCGTCCATTAACACCAATGTCCAGAAGCGGGATGAGCATCTGCGCAGCGCCGATTTTTTCGATGTTGCCAAATATCCGACCATGAAGTTCGTATCGAAAAAAGTTGCTGCCGCCGGCCCGGATAAGCTCAAAGTTACCGGTGACCTGACGCTGCACGGAATTACTAAAGAGGTTGTTCTTGATGTCGAAGGACCGGCCAAAGTCAGCAAGGACCCATGGGGTAATTTCAGAAGCGGCGCTGTAGCAAGTACGAAGATCAACCGGAAGGATTTTGGTCTGGTATGGAACGCGGCCCTGGAAACCGGCGGAGTCGCCGTAGGGGAAGAAGTCACCATCACCCTGGAAATTGAAATGATCAAAGGCAAATAGTGTAAAGGAACATCTAAAACCAATCCCCCTTTATGCCCCAGAGGGCCTGATCATCATCCGATGGCCAGGCCCTTTTTGGAGTAATCATTATGAAACGCAGACTACCAACACTTTTTATTTCACACGGAGCGCCCTCCATACTGTACGAGCAGAGTGCGGCGCGCGATTTCCTGACCGGAGTTGCGTCTACACTGGAGCGGCCAAAGGCCATACTCTGTGTCTCGGCACACTGGGCAACAGCAGCTCCACTGGTCACCGGCACGGCTGCACCGTCACTCATCTATGATTTCGGCGGTTTTTCCGACGAACTGTTCCGCGCCGTCTACCCCGCGCCCGGCGCCCCGGAGTTGGTCGAGATAATTGTCACCCTGCTGAACGGGCATGGCATAGAAGCCGGTGTCGATACAAAGCGGGGGCTTGATCATGGTGCCTGGGTACCGCTTACCCTGATGTATCCGGAAGCCCATATCCCGGTGCTTCAGCTGTCGGTACAGCCGCACCGCTCACCGGAGCATCACCGGGCGGTCGGACAGGCGCTGCAGAGCCTGCGGGATGAAGGTGTTCTGATTCTGGCCAGCGGTTCCGCCACCCATAATCTCAGGGATTTTTTCGGCAGGGCAATTGATGCTCCATCTCCGGAGTACGTCACCGCGTTTGATGACTGGCTGAAAGATTCTATTGAGAATAATGACCGGACGGCGCTGCTGGACTACCTGCACAGGGCGCCCCATGCGGCTGCCAACCACCCTACCCCTGAACATCTGCTCCCCCTTTTCACCGCTCTCGGAGCGAGCGAAACTGCGGGGCGCACCCTGCACCGTTCATGCACCTTCGGAGTAATCTCCATGGCCGCCTACATGTGGGATTAACCGGAACCGCCGCTGTCCGCACCGGCTGAAACGGTGCGGATTACCCTTCCAGACTTTTGCTCACAACTTCATGTACGTCCCTCGGCAGATCAGGAACCGCCTGGATCCGCTGCAGCTGCTGCCGCATCAGGGCACTCCGCCCCTCCTCCATGCGCCGCCAGACCGTGAGTGGAGCCAGCATCCGGGCTGATACCTGCGGATTTACCGGAATCAGCCGCAGCAACTGGTCCGTAAGAAACCGGTACCCGGAACCGTCCGGGCGGTGAAAGCAAGCCTGGTTTCTCTGGCTGAACACACCCACCAGCGAGCGGAACCGGTTCGGGTTGGTCAGTTCAAAGTCCGGGTGATCCAGCAGCGTGTGGAGCTCAGCCAGAGTTCCGGGGAGCGTGGCAGCGGCCTGCAGGGAAAACCATTTGTCCATAACCAGACGATCCCCCTGCCAGCGGCGGTAAAAATCGGCCAGAACATCCCGACGTTCCGGGCAATCGCATGAAGCGAGCGGCGTCAGCGCACCGATCATATCGGTCATGTTGTCCGTCTGACGGTACTGCCGCAGACAAAGATCTATCTCGCTCTGCCCGCCGCCGTTCATCAGGTACGCCAGACAGAGGTTGGCCAGCCGCCGTGCCCCGGCACGTCCGTCGTCCGGTACATAGGGCTGAATGCTGAGGTTGCGGGCCCGTATCGCCAGAAACTCATCCCTGAACTGCACCGCAAGAGTGCGGATTACAAACTGGCGTGCCTCATGAATCGCCGTCGGATCGACCACCTGTACAAGCTCGGCCAGATATTTTTCCGACGGCAGTGTCACCGTTTCAGCCAGAAAAGCGCTATCCGCATGAGAACCGGTCAGCGACGCCCGGAATGCCGCAGCAAAATCAAGGTCAAGGGTCAGTTCCGCACCTTTCTGACGGTCTGCCGCCAGGCCAAGGATGACATCTGCAGCCATCTGCTGTCCCGCTTCCCAGCGGCAGAACGGGTCCGGTTCATGAACCATCAGCAGTGCCAGTTGTTCCCGCCGGTAGGGGTAATGGAGTTTTACCGGTGCCGAAAAGCCGCGCAGCAGCGCGGGGGTCGGTTCTTCAGCCAGGCCGGTGAAGCGGTATGATTCGGAGGCGGTGCCAAGATGAAGAACCCGTGTTGTTTCCGTTTGGGCCGTTTCTCCGGCCAGGACGATCGGTAATTGTTCCCCGTTGCGCCCGAGCAGACCAACCGCCAGCGGCATATGCAGCGGATGCTTGTCCGGCTGCCCCGGAGTGGGGGGACAGCTTTGGCTCACCGTCAGGGTAAATGTGTTGTCAGCGGCGTCAAAGAAACCAGCGGCGTTCAACTGCGGCGTGCCGGCCTGACTGTACCAGAGGGAAAAGCGGTCCAGATCGGTGGCGCAGGCTTCGGCCATGCACTGCACAAAGTCGTCAACCGTTACCGCCTGCCCGTCAAAGCGGCTGAAATACAGATCCGTGCCATGCCGGAACCGCTCCGCACCAAGCATGGCGTGCAGCATCCGGATCAGTTCGGCCCCCTTGTTATAAATCGTCGCCGTATAAAAGTTATTTATCTCCATGTATGAGTCAGGGCGCACCGGATGGGCCATCGGGCCGCCATCTTCAGCAAATTGGGACGTCCGGAGGTTGCGCACATCCTCGACCCGCTTCACTCCGCGTGACCGCATATCCGCAGAAAACTCCTGATCACGGAACACGGTCAGCCCCTCCTTCAGGGCGAGTTGGAACCAGTCGCGGCAGGTCACCCGGTTGCCGCTCCAGTTATGAAAATATTCGTGGCCGATGACCTCTTCAATGGCGTGATAATCGTCGTCGGTGGCGGTTGCCGGGCTGGCAAGGACGTAACAGGAGTTGAATATGTTGAGCCCCTTGTTTTCCATGGCCCCCATATTGAAATCATCCACCGCCACGATCATGTAGCAGTCCAGATCATATTCCCTGCCATACACCTGTTCGTCCCAGGCCATGGCTTTTTTGAGGGAACGCATGGCATGGTCGCATTTGTCCCGGTTATGTTCATGCACGTAGATCTGGAGCGCCACATCCCGGCCGGAGCAGGTGGTAAAACGGTCCGCACGGCAGACCAGATCTCCCGCCACCAGGGCAAACAGGTAGCTCGGTTTCCGGAACGGGTCGTGCCAGGTGGCAAAGTGGCGTCCGTCCGGCAGTTCCCCCTGCGCCTGGAGGTTGCCGTTGGAGAGGAGCACCGGATAGTGCTGACGATCGGCAACAATCGTCGTGGTATAAAGAGCCAGGACATCGGGACGGTCCGGATAGTAGGTGATGGCGCGGAATCCTTCCGCCTCGCACTGGGTGCAGAACATTCCGCCGGAGCGATACAACCCCTCAAGGGAGCTGTTGTCCTGCGGGCGGAGTTCGGTTGTCACTTCCAGAATGAATGCCGGAGGGGTCTGGTGGAGTGTCAGTATTTCGTCGGTGATACTGTAGCGTTCCGGGGGGAGCGGCACACCGTCCAGCTTGAGTTCCCGCAGGGCAAAGCGGCGACCGTTCAGCACCAGAGGGCGGCTGCCGGATGAAGTGTCGTACGCTGATCGTAGCGCCATGCGGGAGGTGACCAGCGTTATGTCTTCACCAAGTTCAAAACGGAGATCGATACTGTCAACCCGGTAGTCAGGGGGGGTGTACTCGGTACGATAGATAGTGCGATAGGCGGTTTCTGTCATTGATCAGTCCAATCCGTGAAAGTGAGTTGAGAATAGTATTGTGGGTACCGTTTCCGATAAATACCACAATCATCATCACCGTATTCATTATTTTTATTGGTAAGCGCGCCCGGTTTCTGGTAACTGTTACCCGCAGAACACACAGATAAGGGGGGCTGTTATGGAAGAGACTATTACATTCTGGCTCGACAATAAAATTTCATCCGGTTTCAAGGTGGCGGAAATCGGCGGCCAGACCCTCGTTTCCTATCGGGACAAATATTATATTGTCGTGGGCGGCGCGGCGCAGATGCGGGGGGTAAGACCGCTGCACTTTTCCAAAACATCCATGCCCCTGATCTGGAAAAAGGCGCTGAAGGGGATCATGCCACCCCAGGTTGACGCAATTGAACATACTGAAGACGAATATCTTCCGGTGACAACATCGACCAAAAAGGAGCGAACGGTCATGCAAAAGAGCACTATTTCACTATCAGAGAGAACTGAAGAGCAGTCACTGGCACCAGCACCCCTGCAAAATGTACAGAAAAGAACGGCCCCCTCAAAAAATACATCCGACATCAAACCGGTCAAAATCGCGCAGTCCGTGGTAGCAACAACGTGCCCCTACTGCAGCCACAAACAGGATATCCCCTTTGAAAAAGGGAAAAACGGCAAGCCGTTTTTCGTACCCTGCCCCAGATGCTCAACCGAATTTGCCGTACGTTTCGTGCCGGTTACATTGTATCAGGCACAGGTGGCGGCATTTAAATAGGAGTGCGACTGCGCTTCCCCGGGAGAAAGAACAGATGAACAACAACGATATTCTGCGCAGGGTGCGGTACGCCCTGGACATCAGCAATCCTGCCATGATCCAGATTTTTCAGTTATCCGGCTGCACGCTGGAACTGCCGACGCTGCTGAAACTGCTGAAAAAGGAAGAAGAAGAGGAATTTATCTCCTGCAGTAATCCCCTGCTGTCCTTTTTTCTTGATGGCTTGATTATTCACAAGCGGGGCAGACGCGAGTCCGATGAGGGACAGGCGCCAAAACCTGATGCCGGGCTGAACAACAATGCGATTTTGAAAAAGCTGCGCATTGCTCTTGATCTGAAAGAGGATGATATGCTTGCGGTAATGGCTCTGGCCGGCGTCGTCCTTTCAAAATCGGAACTGAGCGCCCTGTTCAGAAACAGAACGCACAAGCATTTCAAAGAGTGCGGTGACCAGTTTCTCAGAAACTTCCTGCAGGGACTGACGGTCAAACTCCGGGGTGCCAATCCCGGGCAGCAGTGATCTGGGTATAACTGATGGGAGCCGGGGACATTGACCGGCACCATCCCCACGGCGACCATCAGACAATTCTGGCATTTCCCCTTTCCAAACAGTATTTTCCCCCCGCCTGTTTATAGTGCCGGCAATATCTGCCGGCATGGCCATTCCAGTTGACACATCGCGCCATCTATATTATTGTTCACAACCCGTAAAATCTGGCTAATCGCAGGTTTAGCGGTATCAAACAAACGTGCACCAAGGACATTCAATATGCGCAGCGATATGATAAAAAAAGGGTTGGAGCGAACACCGCACCGCGCCCTGCTGAAAGGGACCGGTGTCCCCCAGAACCAGATGGACAAACCGTTTATCGGTGTGGCAACCAGCTTTACCGACCTTATCCCGGGGCACGTCGGTATGCGTGATCTGGAGCGATTCATTGAAAAGGGCGTTCACTCCGGCGGAGGCTATGCGTTCTTTTTCGGTATTCCGGGCGTCTGTGACGGCATGGCCATGGGGCACAAGGGGATGCACTATTCCCTGCCGACCCGTGAACTGATTGCCGACATGGTGGAGTCTGTGGCGGAGGCGCATCGCCTGGACGGACTGGTGCTGCTGACCAATTGCGACAAAATCACCCCCGGTATGCTGATGGCAGCCGCACGGCTGGACATCCCCTGCATCGTTGTCACCGCCGGGCCGATGATGAGCGGACGCGGTGCTGCCGGACGCAAATATTCCTTTGTTTCCGATACCTTTGAGGCCATGGCCCGCTACAAGGCCGGCGTCATCAATGACAAAGAGCTGCAGGTCTGTGAAGACAACGCCTGCCCCGGCATGGGTTCCTGCCAGGGGCTGTTCACCGCCAACACCATGGCGATCCTCACGGAAACCATGGGCATGAGTCTGCCGCGCTGCGGTACCGCCCTGGCCGTTTCCGCGCTCAAACGCCGCATCGCCTTTGCCTCCGGTGAAAAGATCGTCGATCTGGTACTCAATAACGTCACCCCGCGCAGCATTCTGACCCGTGAAGCATTTGAAAATGCCATCCGTGTCGATCTGGCCCTGGGGGGATCATCCAATACGGTTCTGCATCTGCTGGCAATAGCCCACGAAGCCGGTGTTGAACTGCCGCTGGAGCTGTTCGACATTCTGGCGAAAGACACCCCGCAGCTGGCCTCCATGAATCCGGCCGGCGAACATTTTATGGAAGACCTGGACATCGCCGGCGGTGTCAGCGGCGTCCTCAAACAGCTTGGCAGCAAGATTCATGATGTCCCCACACTTTTCGGCCTTACCACGCATCAGCTGGCCGAAAGCATCCAGAATGTGGATGAGGAGGTTATCCGCCCGCTTGGGAATCCGATAAAGAAGGAGGGGGGCATCGCCATCCTTTCCGGCAACATCGCTCCCAAAGGGGCTGTGGTCAAGCAGTCCGGCGTTTCCGCCGCCATGATGAACTTTGAGGGAACCGCCCGCTGTTTCGACGCTGAAGAACTGGCGATGGCGGCGATCATGGAAGGAAAAATCGTGTCCGGCGACGTCGTGGTAATCCGCTATGAAGGGCCGAAAGGGGGCCCCGGCATGCGGGAAATGCTGGCTCCCACAGCGGCAATCATGGGGATGGGACTGGGGGACAGTGTGGCGCTCATCACCGACGGACGTTTCTCCGGAGGGACGCGGGGGCCATGTATCGGTCACATTTCACCGGAAGCTGCCGAAGGCGGCCCGATTGGCCTGGTGAAAGACGGCGACCGGATTCTGCTGGATATCCCGAACCGGCGCCTTGAGCTTCTGGTGGATGATGCCACTCTGGCTGCTCGCCGGTTAGATTGGCGGGCACCGGAACCGAAAATCCGTGGCGGATGGCTGGCACGCTACGCCAAAGTCGTTACTTCGGCCCATACCGGCGCGGTGACAACGGCGGACTAGCGGTAACTTTTGATGCCCGTCCCTGCATTCGGGACCGGGTGAGGCTTTCCACCTCTCGTTGAGGTGAAATTCTGTATTCATAGAGGGATTGTATGAAAATGAACGGCGCACGAATGATGCTGGAATGTTTGAAAAAAGAAGGGGTGGATACCATATTCGGCTACCCCGGCGGCACTGTCATTAACCTGTACGACGAGCTCTACAGCTTTAAAGAAATACACCATATACTGCCACGACACGAGCAGGCCGGCACCCATGCGGCCGACGGCTATGCACGCGCCACCGGCAGGGTCGGCGTTGCACTGGCCACATCAGGGCCGGGCGCGACCAACACCGTGACCGCCATTGCAACAGCCTATATGGACTCGATCCCCATGGTCATTATTACCGGTCAGGTGCCGACACCGCTGATCGGTAACGATGCGTTCCAGGAAGTCGATATCATCGGCATTACCCGCCCCTGCACAAAGCACAGCTTTCTGATTCGCGATGTCAAGGATATCGCCCTGACCATGAAGAAGGCGTTCTACATTGCCCGCAGCGGCCGTCCCGGCCCGGTTCTGGTCGATTTTCCCAAAGATGTCCAGATGGCTCAGGGTGAGTTCCATTACCCGGCAACCGTTGATATCCGTGGCTATAAACCAAACCTTTCCGGTCATCCCCGCCAGGTGGAAAAAGCGGTGGCCATGATCATCGACTCCCGCCGTCCGGTTATGTACGTGGGGGGTGGAGCGGTACTGGGTGATGCTTCTGAATCAGTGACTGAGTTGGCCCGCAAGCTGTCGATACCGGTGACAACGACTCTCATGGGGCTTGGTGCTTTCCCGGAAAGTGATTACCTCTCGCTCGGCATGCTTGGTATGCACGGTGCCTACTGCGCCAACATGGCCATGACCCACAGTGACCTGATCATTGCCATCGGCGCCCGTTTTGACGACCGGGTCACCGGCAAGCTCTCGACCTTTGCCCCCCATGCAAAAATAATCCATATCGATGTTGACCCCACATCCATCAAGAAAAATGTCCGAGTTGACCTGCCGATTGTCGGCGACGTCAAGGATGTGTTGACCAAAATGATCGCAGTGGCCGACAAGAGCAAGGAGAAGCTGGCTGAATTCACCTCTGCGCTTGCCCCCTGGCATGCGGATATTGACGACTGGAAAGAAAAGCACCCCCTTGCCTACAAACAGAGCAGCACCATAATCAAGCCGCAGTACGTCATTCAGAAACTGCGCGAATTGTCCGACGAGGACGCCATTATTTCAACTGATGTCGGTCAGCACCAGATGTGGACAGCCCAGTTTTTCAAGTTCAATAAACCCCGCACCCTGCTCACCTCCGGTGGTCTCGGCACAATGGGTTTCGGTCTGCCGGCGGCAATGGGTGCCCAGGCCGCGTTTCCGAACCGACAGGTCATCACCATCTGCGGTGACGGCGGCGTACAGATGAATATTCAGGAAATGGCAACGCTGGTCCAGAACAGGCTTCCGGTCAAGATTGTCATTCTGAACAACAATTTTCTCGGCATGGTGCGTCAGTGGCAGGAACTGTTTTTCGACAAGCGCTACTCATCCACCTGCATGGAACTGCCGATCGATTACATCAAACTGGCTGATGCCTTTGGAGCCAAAGGGTTCCTGGCGACAAAGCCGGGTGACGTGGAGTCGGTCATCACACAGGGTTTCAAGGAAAACGGGCCGGTAATCATGGAGTTCAAGGTTGCCCGTGAAGAGAAGGTGCTGCCGATGGTTCCGGCCGGAGCATCACTGAATGAAATGGTACTGAACGCGTAAGGAGAGATAACAGCCATGCAACATACAATATCGGTTATAGTAGAAAATGATTTCGGTGTTCTTTCCCGCGTAGCAACCCTGTTTTCCGGTCGCGGCTTCAATATCGATTCGCTGTCCGTGGCCCCCACCAACGAGGAAGGGCTGTCGCGAATAACAATCGTGACCCGGGGCGATGCCCAGATTCTCGAGCAGATCAACAAGCAGCTCAATAAGCTGATTGATGTGCTCAAGGTGCTTGATTTCACGGACGGCAGCGCCATAGAGCGCGAACTGGCACTGATAAAAGTGTCGGCCGAAGATGACGCCCGGGCCGAAGTGTTGAGAATCGTCGACATTTTCCGCGCCAAGATAATTGACGTCACTCCGAAATCCTATACGATCGAGGCGACCGGAAATCCGCTCAAGATTGATGCGATTCTGGAACTGCTGAGACCGCTGGGACTGAAGGAAATCGTGCGTACCGGTTCGGCGGCCATCGGTCGCGGCGCCAAAGGGTGGAACGGCTGATTGCACCTGGCGCACCTTCCTTGAGTTCATTATGACCGGGGGAGCTGTAATAGATTGACAGTTTCAAGATGAATGTACTATTGTGTTCGCTAGTTTTATCAATAGGTTGAACCGGTTTTCCGGATATTTCGCTGGGAGGAAGTGACTTACATGAAAGTTTATTACGACAAAGATTGCAATCTGGCTCTATTAAAAAAGAAAAAAGTGGCAATTATCGGCTACGGATCACAGGGGCATGCACATGCGCTCAACCTGAAGGATTCCGGCATTGATGTTATGGTTGCTCTGAAAAAAGATTCCGCTTCGGTAAAGAAAGCAAAGGAAGCCGGCCTTAAAGTAGTAACGGTTCCTGAAGCAGCCAAGACCGCCGATATTCTGATGATTCTCCTGCCGGACGAAGTCCAGGGTGATGTATACCGTGAAGAAATCGGTCCGTATCTGAAAAAAGGTGCGTTCATCGCCTTCGGCCATGGCTTCAACATCCATTTCGGCCAGATTGTCCCCCGTGCAGACATCAATGTTTTCATGGTAGCACCAAAAGGGCCGGGCCACATGGTTCGCCACGAGTACACCAAAGGGGGCGGCGTCCCCTGCCTGATCGCTCTGCATCAGGATCCATCCAAGAAAACCAAGGAAGTTGCCCTGGCTTACGCATCAGCAGTTGGCGGCGGACGTTCCGGCGTTATCGAAACAACTTTCAAGGAAGAGACCGAAACCGACCTGTTCGGCGAGCAGGCAGTTCTGTGCGGTGGTATTGCCGCACTGATCCAAGCCGGCTTCGAGACACTTGTTGAAGCGGGTTATGCTCCTGAGATGGCCTATTTTGAGTGTCTGCACGAAACAAAACTTATTGTTGACCTGATTTATGAGGGCGGCATCGCAAATATGCGCTACTCCGTATCCAATACGGCAGAGTACGGCGACCTGACCCGTGGACCGCGCATCATTACTGAAGAAACCAAATGGGAAATGAAGAAGATCCTTGATGAAATTCAGAGTGGCGAATTCTGCAAAGAGTGGATGCTGGAAAACAAGGTCAACAAACCGACCTTCAATGCCCTGCGCCGTCGCGGTGCTGAACACCAGATTGAGGAAGTCGGCGGGAAACTGCGCGCAATGATGCCCTGGATCGGCAAAAACAAGATCGTAGACAAGGCTAAGAACTAACCGACTCTGTCGGCCCTATTACACCCCTTTCCCGCCCGGAAAGGGGTGTAATCTTTTGAACGCTCCGCAGCACCAGTTGTTTGAATCAAATCTTGCAGATCCCAGGCAGGTTTATGACTAATTCCCTATTTGCTAAAGAAGGCTACCCATTCATCGCCTATTCCATCGGATTAACGGTTTTGCTGACGTTTTCCGCCTGGAATCTCGGTTCGGCGGTCATGTCCGTTTCAGCCGCAGTTGCGTTCCTCCTGGCTCTGTTTGTCCTCTATTTTTTCCGTAATCCGGAAAGGACAGTACCTGCCGACAGTGCTGCCGTCATCGCTCCCGCTGACGGCACCGTCATTGTGGTTGAGCAGGTGAGCGAAACTCCGCTTGGTGCTCCGGCACTGAAAATCAGCGTCTTCATGTCGGTTTTCAATGTTCATGTCAACCGCGTCCCGTTTGACGGCAAAGTGATTGACACGTTTCATCATCAGGGTAAGTTTTTTGATGCCCGCGACGGTCGGGCTTCCTGCGAGAACGAGCGCAACGGCATAGTTCTGGAGATCGCCGGCGGCGCCCGGATCGCGTTTGTGCAGATTGCCGGCCTGGTGGCCCGCCGGATTATCAGTTATCCGCTGGTTGGAAATTTACTGGTGCGGGGTGAACGGTACGGCTTGATTCGTTTCGGCTCACGCGTTGATGTCTACCTCCCCACCAACTCCGAGCCTCTGGTAAAACTGGGTGACAAGACAGTAGCCGGTGAAACCGTGCTGGCAAGAATGGTCTAGGCAAGGGTGTGACCTTATGAGCGAAGAAACGGTGATAGTGCAGAGCGATGGCAAGGAAAGCATGAGGCGCGGGATTTATATCCTCCCCAACCTCGTCACAGCTGCAAGCCTGTTTGCCGGCTTTTACAGCATGGTAGCGACCCTGAACGGCAACTACAGCACGGCCGCAGTCTGGATCTTTATCTCTGCCATTTGTGACGGACTTGACGGTAAAGTGGCCCGCATGACCGGCACTACCAGCAAATTCGGAGTTGAGTTTGATTCGCTTGCCGACCTTGTTGCCTTTGGCGTTACCCCGGCGCTGCTCATGTTTGCCTGGGCGCTGAAACCGTTCGGCAGACTTGGCTGGGTGGCTGCGTTTCTGTTTCTGGTCTGTGCCGCTTTACGCCTCGCCCGCTTCAATGTTCAGGTCGACACGGTTGAGAGTAAACGGTTTGTCGGCCTGCCGACCCCGGCATCGGCATGCATGGTGGCCTCAACGGTGCTGCTGTTTTATCATTTAAACTGGCCCAGCTCCTTTAAAAAGCTTGCCATACTTGGCCTGATCTACCTTCTTGCGTTCCTGATGGTGTCAAACTTCCGCTACTATTCCTTCAAGGATCCCGCCCTTATCAAACGGCAGCCGTTCGGCTTCCTGATACTCGCGGTGGTACTGTTGATCGTTGTCGCCGCCGAACCGGTCGTAATGACATTCAGCGTACTGCTGATTTACATCCTGTCCGGTCCGATTGATTATGTGGTGACCTGGCCAAGACGGCGCAGACTGGAAAAAGCGGTACACAAGGGAAGAGAGGCACTCGGCAGGGAAGGTGACGTTTAGTCCATATCATAATGCAGGGAGTGTATCCCCTGCGCGGTTATGGTGAGCACAGCATAACTGCGGTGACGGCTGGTACGTGAGAGCGTCCCCGGGTTTAACAGAAGAAGGCCTGCATGATTCTCCAGCACCTTTTGGTGAGTGTGGCCAAACAGAGCCGCATCAGCCGCAATTTCCTCCGCTCTCTGCAGTAACCGGGTCAATCCGGATTTAACGTGATACGCATCCCCGTGGGTCAACAGGATCCGCTTTCCTTCACACTCCCACACACGTTCACGCGGGGCATTCGAACCGGCATCACAGTTCCCGGCCACATTGATTACCGGAATTTCAAGAGCATCGCGTAACAGATCCGCATCGGCGCTCCCATCACCAAGATGAATGACAGCTTCAACCGACCCGGCGCGTGTACAGGCGGTGACAGCACGCTGCACATCGCCATGGGTATCTGATATGACAAGAACTTTCATGACTCCACAGTAGCAGATTCGGCACGTTCCCAAAAGACTAAATCAGGTACGGGATATGAAAATGACAAAAAAAATGGCCATAATTGCCGCTGTTGTACTGGTTTCGGTAACGCTGCTGTTTATGATTTCCGTGAAGATTGCCGCAACGATTATCGGCACCGGAGACACCGGTCTGACGAGCAAGGAAGGGGTCGGTCTAGTTGAGGTGAAGGGGATGATTCTCGACTCCAAGGAAACAATCCGCCAGTTGAGATACTTCATCAAACAGGACTCCGTGAAGGCGGTTGTGCTGCGTGTCGATTCACCGGGCGGAATTGTCGCCCCGTCTCAGGAAATTTATGCGGAAGTCAAAAAGTTTGCCGCCAGGAAAAAAATAATAGTTTCCATGGGCAGCCTTGCCGCTTCCAGCGGATACTATATTTCCGCGCCGGCAACCATGATTTATGCAAATCCGGGCACTATTACGGCCAGCATCGGGGTCATTCTCAAACTATCCAATATTGAAGCGTTGATGGACAAAATCGGCATTAAGTCCCACACGCTGAAAACAGGTAAATACAAGGATTCCGGGTCGCCGCTGCGCGAATTTTCCGCCGATGACCGGGCCATGCTGCAGGCGGTGATTGACAATACCCATGAACAGTTCATCAAGGCGGTGTCCGAAGGGCGTAAACTGCCGCTGGAAGATGTGCGGAAAATCGCCGATGGCCGGATTCTTTCCGGAGAGCAGGCCAAGGGGTATAAACTTGTGGACCGCCTGGGAACACTGCAGGATGCCATTGAGGAAGCGGGTAAAATGGCCGGGATTTCCGGAGAACCGGAACTGCTGCTGCCGCCGAAAAAGAAGGTTAATTATCTGGATCTGCTGGTGGAAGGGGCGGAAGGAACGTTTAACGGCCCGCTGGGACGGGCGACGGGCGGCATGAAGATGCTGTACGAAGCTGAATAGGGGCGGACAACAAAGCCCGCCCCCCCGTAATTACTTTCTCAGCTTCAACCTGCTGTGGGCTTGTAACAGGATCTTTTCCGTCGTCGCCCAGTCAAGACAGGCATCGGTGATGGAAACGCCATACTTCAGCTGGCTGATATCGTCAGGGATTTTCTGGCTGCCGGCCTCAAGATTACTTTCAATCATGACCCCCGATATGGAACGGTTACCGGCCAGCAGTTGATCAACAACAGACTCCAGGACTTCCGGCTGCTTCTGGTAATCCTTGCTTGAGTTCCCGTGACTGCAGTCAACCATTATGGTCGGCAGCAGTCCGTTTTTAGTGAGCTGTTCTTCCGTATGGGTGATATCTGCCGGGTGGTAGTTAACTTTTTTTGCTCCCCCCCGCAGCACTATATGGACATCGGGATTGCCGCTGGTCTCAACAATGGATGCCCTCCCCTCCCGGTTGATACCGAGAAAGCTGTGCCGGTGCTGAGCCGCCTTCATGGCATCAATGGCGATCTGCAGGTTGCCGTCGGTACCGTTTTTGAAGCCGACCGGAAAAGAAAGGCCGCTGGACATTTCACGGTGGGTCTGGGATTCGGTGGTACGGGCCCCGATAGCGCCCCAGCTGATAAGATCGGCAACATACTCCGGGGTAATGGGGTCCAGCATCTCATTGGCAACCGGGACCTGAAGCGTTGTCATACGGCTAAGCAGACCGCGGGCGATGCCAAGCCCTTTGGAGATGAGATGGGTGCCGTTCATATCCGGATCGTTGATCAGCCCCTTCCAGCCGACAGTGGTGCGTGGCTTTTCAAAATAAACCCGCATGATCAGCAGCAGCTGGTCATCAACCCGGCGTGAAAGCTCTGACAACCGTTTGGCGTATTCGATAGCAGCCCCGGTATCGTGAATCGAGCAGGGACCGACGACGACCATGAGCCGCTGGTCACGGCGCTGGATGATCTCTTTAATCTGCTCCCTGCTTCTGCTGACAAACGCCCGGTCCTTGTCTGACAACGGGAAAACCTGACGGAGTTCGGCAGGGGCAATTATTGGAGTAATTCCGGTAATTTTCAGGTTATTGGTTTTGATCACGCGGCGCATCTCCCTTTCTGGTATTGTGCGTAGTTATAGATGGTTCCGTGCGGGGTTGTCAATGCTTCTCTGCACGATTTGCCCATTAATTCAGCATGTTAAATCTTGAATATGTATCGTTATGGAGGGGTTGATGAAGCGGGCGGCATTTTTGGATCGGGACGGCACCATCAACATTGAAAAAGACTACCTGTACCGGGTTGAAGACTTCGAGTTTATTCCGGGTGCACCGGAGGCGATTCGCCTGCTGAACCTGGCGGGGATGCTGGTTGTGGTGGTCACCAATCAATCCGGAGTCGCACGCGGCTATTACACGGAAGATGATGTTACAACCCTGCATCGCCACATCGATGGAGAACTTGAGCGTTTCGGGGCCCATATCGATCTCTGGCTGTTCTGTCCGCACCACCCCGACGGCCACGGCGATTACGCCATCCCCTGCAGTTGCCGGAAACCGCTGCCGGGAATGCTTCAGGAAGCGGCCGGTCGCTACGACATCGACCTGGGCAATTCGGTCATGATCGGCGACAAAACCGCAGATGTTGAGGCCGGGGTGGCCGCCGGAGTGCGTACTATTCTGGTTCGAACCGGCTATGGATCTGATGTGGCGCAGGGTATCGGACCGCAAACAACCATCTGTGATGATCTGCTCGCAGCGGTAAAATCCCTGTTGTAATGGCATTTGACACCACTCCGGATATCATGCTACGTAACTGACCGCAGGCGGTAGTCACTGAACCGAAACCGCACAAAACAGGCACAGGTAGAGCGGAATCATTTCCATGGAATTTTTGAAAAAATATTTATATCCGATTGTTATCGGCATCGCGATTATCGCAGCGTTGCTGGTATTTTCGCTGAATGTCCCCCGTAGCCGGGAAGCGAACCTCGTGGAGCGCTCGGTACTTGGCGCGCTTTCTCCGCTTCTTCGTCCCGTTTCCTGGGCGGGCGGTTTTGCCGAGGATGTCTGGGACAGCTATATACGCCTGGTGGATACCCGACGCGAGAACCTGCGCCTGCGGGAGGATATCCGCAGTCTCAACCAGCGATTGCGGGAAGGCAATGAAACCTTTCTGGCCAACCAGCGCCTTGAGCGACTGCTGGACATGAAAAAAAGCGTCAAGGCACCGACCATATCGGCAACCGTAATCGGCGAAGACGTCACCTCATGGTTCCGAACGCTGGTAATTAACCGTGGCAGTGCAGACGGCATCCGGGAGGGAATGGCGGTAGTATCCGCCGACGGCGTTGTCGGCCAGACCGTAAAAGTTACCGCCTCGACCTCACGCGTACTGCTGCTGACGGACCATGCCAGCGGCATCTCGGCGACAATTCAGCGCTCCCGGGCCCGGGGCGTCGTCAAGGGGAAGAGCGAAATGCTCTGTACACTTGAATTCGCCACCCGCGAAGAGGATGTAAAAGTCGGAGATACGGTTATAACGTCCGGCATCGGCGGTCTCTTTATGAAAGGGCTCCCGATCGGAGAGGTCACCATGGTCAAGCGGGGGGAATACGGCATTTTCCAGTCCGTATCCATTCGCCCTGCTGTCAACCTTCCCCATCTGGAGGAAGTTCTGGTCGTACAGCGGGGTGGCTATGAGTAGACGCGCCTCTCTCCTGCTATTGTGCATCGTTGTTATATCGATAGTCATCCAGGTGGCGTTGATTCCTGTCTTTGTGCGCCCCTCTTTCAAACCGGACCTGCTGCTGGTCATCATGGTGTTCATCACCCTGCGCGGCTCATTACAGGTGGGCGCGCCCATCGCCTGGCTGCTTGGCCTGCTCGATGATGTGTGCAGCGGTCTGTACCTGGGCCTTAATGCCGCAACCTTTCTTATTTCATTCATTGTCATCCGGAGCGTTTCCGACCGCCTGTACGCCGACAGTGCCATGCTGTTCGTACTGACCGTCGCCGGCGTTACACTCGCAGAATTCACTCTGAATCTGCTCCTCATGGTCATGTTCACCTCATCGCCCGGACTCGCTTACTCAATGTTTTCCGACATATTCCCCCGCCTGCTGGTCAATGCGTTCATCGCATCGGTCGTATCGTTATTCCCCGGGTTTGACTGCCAACTGGAAACATCATGAAAGAGCGCCGCATTGTCCGGGAATTACTGGAGTCAAAGCAGCGCATTATGTCGCTGTCGTTTGTAGTCGGCGTTGTGTTTCTGATCCTGCTGGTGCGGTTATGGCACCTGCAGATATTAAGCGCGGACGATTACCACGCCATGTCCGAAAACAACCGGCTCCGCTTTGTGCCGGTAGCCGCATCGCGCGGCGCCATTCTGGACCGCACCGGCAGGGTTTTGGTCAGTAACCGCCCCTCATTCAGCCTTGCGGTGATTCCGCAGGAGGTAAAGGACAAGGAGGCCCTTCTCACGCTGCTTTCCGGTCTGTTGGGGCTTGATCGGGCCGACATGGCCGAACGATGGGAAAAAAGCAAAGGGCGGGCCAAATATTATCCGATTGTACTGGCCTCCAACATCACCCGCGACCACGTTGAAATTGTTGAGGAAAACCACCTCCGGCTTCCGGGAGTCGAGATTGAAATGAAGCCGGTGCGGGAATACAGCAGCAAACAGCTGGCCGCACATCTGCTCGGATACATCGGTGAAATTTCCGAGAAAGAGCTGGATGTAACCGGCTTCGAAGAGTACAACCCGGGCGATTACATCGGGAAAAATGGAATTGAGCGTGCCCTGGAAAAAGAGCTGCATGGCGGCGACGGCGGGCGGCAGCTGGAAGTTGATGCGCGTGGCAGGGTTTTACGGACAATCTCGGAAAGCAGTCCAACCGTTGGCAACAGCGTAGTGCTGACAATCGACGCCACCGTTCAAAAACAGGCGGAACTGGCTTTTGGCAGTCAGGCCGGTGCTGCCGTTGCCATGGATGTTTCATCAGGCGAAATATTGGCATTCGTCAGCAACCCCGGCTTCGATCCAGCATTGTTCAGCGGCAAAATGCCGGCAGATGTCTGGAAATCATATCTGGACGACAAGCGACACCCGCTGGAAAACAAGGCACTCAGCGGGCAATACCCTCCTGGCTCCACCTTTAAAGTCGTTACAGCGCTGGCTGGGCTCCAGGACAACAGAATCAACGAATCTACCTCATTCAATTGCAGCGGCAGCTATGATCTGGGGACCTCCACATTCAAATGCTGGAATAAAAAAGGGCATGGTTCAACCAATCTGCGCAAGTCTCTACGGGAATCGTGCGATGTATTTTATTACAATCTGGCCGATAAACTTGGCGTGGACAAGATCGCCACCGTTGCCAAGGCCTTCAAGCTGGGGGCACCCCTTGGCGTAGAGCTGCTGAACGAGCGGAGCGGGCTCATCCCCACATCGGAATGGAAACTGAAACGCTTCGGCAAAAAGTGGTTTCACGGCGAAACCCTATCGGTGGCCATCGGCCAGGGGGCGGTGCTTCTCACGCCGATTCAGCTCGCATCCATGATCGCAACAGTAGCCAATGAAGGTACGATTTACCGTCCCCATGTGGTAAAGCGGATTGTTGATGCGGACGGAAAAACCCTCCGGGAAAGCAAAAACGAAATTATTGGAACCGCCGTATATCCCAAAGAATCATACCGACTGGTAAAGCAGGGACTGCTGGCGGTGGTCAATGAACCGGGCGGCACCGGCGCCATGGCCAGACTGCCTGATGTCAAAGTGGCGGGAAAAACCGGCACATCGCAGGTTGTCAAACTGCGCGACAGCAAGTACGGCACCCCCTATCAATACAAGGACCATGCCCTGTTTGTGGCGTTTGCACCGTTTGATAAACCGGAAATTGCCGTGGCCGTAGTCATTGAACATGGTGAACATGGCGGTGCGGCGGCGGCTCCCATTGCCGGAAGAATACTGAGGGCATATTTTGACGGGAAAAAACCGGTGCGCAAGGACGTTTCCGGGACAGCAGACAAGGATGATAGTGATGACGACAACGATACCGGCATGAAAGAGCCGCGTACCAGCGGAGACGCCGTCCATGATTGATCGCCGCCTTTTGATCAACATTGACTGGGTTCTGGCCGGGCTGGTAGTTACCGTCTGCCTGCTCGGAATATTGAACATCTACAGCGCAACAACTCCCTACAAAATTGTCGGAACCGCCTACTACATCAAGCAGTGTTACTGGATGCTGGTGGGGCTGTTTGTTGCACTGACGGTGTGCAGCCTTGATTATCACATCCTTGAAGACCTGTCCTACTGGTTCTACGGGTTACTGCTGTTTCTGCTGATTGCGGTGCTTGTTATCGGCAAGCGCTCCATGGGGGCCACCCGCTGGCTGAACCTTGGAGTGATGAATATTCAGCCGTCGGAACTGATGAAGATCGTTATCATCGTGACGTTCGCCCGTTTTTTCAACAGCTTTCAGGAGGCGGGCGGCTTGAGGGTGAAAGACGTGCTTATCCCGTTCTGCCTTCTGGCGCTTCCCGCAGCTCTAATCATGAAACAGCCGGATTTAGGCACCGCTACGCTGGTCATCCTGATCGCCCTGTCCATGATCCTGTACGTCGGGCTACGCTGGTCCACCATCTTCACGTTTGTCTGCGTCACCATCCCCATGGCCTGGGTCGGCTGGTCATTTCTGTTGCGCCCGTATCAGAAAAACCGCGTGCTCGACTTCCTGAACCCGGAACGGTCACGGCTTGGCAGCGGCTATCATATCATTCAAAGTAAAATTGCGGTCGGTTCAGGGGGATTTGCCGGGAAAGGGTTTGTCAAAGGGACTCAGTCACAGCTCCGCTTCCTGCCGGAACAGCACACTGACTTTGCCTTTTCGGTTTTTGCCGAAGAGTGGGGCTTTCTCGGCTGCCTGCTGCTGATCATCATCTACCTGCTGCTGGTCCTGTGGGGGCTTAATATCGCCCGGCGCTGCAACGACCGTTTCGGCAGCCTGCTTGCGGTCGGCGTCACCGCCATGCTTTTCTGGCATATCGTCATCAACATGGGGATGGTAATCGGCCTTTTCCCGGTCGTCGGAGTCCCGCTGCCGTTCTTTTCCTACGGCGGCACCTCCATGATCACCTCCATGGTCGGCATCGGCCTGTTGCAGAACATCAGCATGCGGCGCTTTATGTTCTGAGGTATAGCAGGAAACATCAGGATTAAAAAAGGGGACAACCAATCGGCTGTCCCCTTTTCTGTTCTTTACAAGCCTTTAAGTCTCCCCTGTTAAGGGGAGATTTAGAGGGGTTGATTTATTCCAATTCCAGTTCAAAGATGATCTCAAGGCGGCGAGGAGATCGGCCACGGAGGCGTACAGATAGTACGTTGAGGAGCCGATGGCGAGCCGACGAAGAGAGGGCTTTGAAATGGAATTGGAGTTACTACCTCGGCACGCGAATCCTCGCCTCTTCATACCCGGCAAACACCTTGGCGCCCAGCATAAATTCCGCCCAGAATTCTTTCCACTGGGAAGGCTCTACTTCGGCGTCGCTCACCGGCTTAAGTTCTGCCAGGAAGATGGTCAGCGCAGCGCCCCCCACCAGCAGAAACCCGGCCAGCATAAATGATTTACCGAGTCCACCCGGCTGTGCATTGATCATCTCGGAAACCTTGCCCATGACAAAACCACCTACGCCCCACGCGGTAAAAAGAGCGCCGTAGTTAAGACCATAGTTTTTGGTTCCCCAGTAATCCTTGGCAAAGGAGGGGAACAGGCAGAGGTTCGAGCCGTAGTTGAAACCGATGAAGGAGGCTAACAGAACCAGCAGCACAGCGCTGCCGGTGTTGACCACCGCCATGGCGATGAACATCATCACGGCCTGAAACGACAGCATAATGAACAGAGTGGCACGGCGACCGATCTTGTCGGAAAGCACACCGGCCACCACACGACCACCGGCGTTTCCAATAGCCATGATGGCAACGGCCACAAACGCCATGGGCCCCATGCTCTTCTTGGCCAGTCCGGCAACACTGCCGATAACCATCAACCCGGCACCGGAACCGATGAAGAAGGCAACCCAGAGAACGTAAAACTTGTAGTTGCGCAGCATCTCGCTAACAGTGGCGTTCACCACCGGCTTTGAAGCATTCAGCTTGGCCAGGGGCCCCAGTTCTGCCGGTTCGGCCGGGACAAACCCCTGAGGCGGATTGGCAAGCACAAAGGAGAGACCGCAGACAACGGCCGTAAAACCGATTCCCAGAAACATCATCGCCTTCGGGATTCCGAACGCGCCGATCAGGTAGGAAGCAAGCGGAGCGATGTAGACCGGGGCGATGCCGAAGCCGGCAACGACGATCCCGGCTATCAACCCGGTTTTTGAAGGGGAAAACCACTTCAGCGCCGGTGGTGTGGCGGCAGAATAACCGAAACCAAAGCCGCTGCCGGCAAGAATGCCAAACCCGAAAACCCAGGCCATGTAGCTGCTGGAGAACGCCATAAGCATGAAGCCGGCGCCCACCAAAACTCCGCCGATTAGTGCAGTACGGGCCGGGCCGATCTTGTCCTGGCACTTTCCGGCCAGAATCATGGCAAACGCGAAGGCCAGACAGCAGACGGCGTACGGGTCGTTGATCGAGGCGATATCCCACTGGAAGGCATCCGGGCCCCCTTTTTCGATGGAGGCCTTGATGGCCCCCTTGAAGATACTCCAGGCATACAGAACCCCGAGGGCCAGGTTGATGGCAAGGCCTGCGGAAACAACGGTCCACCCTTTATTCTTGATCTCAGTCATTAGTGGCTCCCCTGCCCTAGAGTTTCTGGGCCACGGCTTTTCTGTCCGGGCCGTTCATGCGGATGGCGGTGGCAAACTCCATCCAGAAGACAAGGTAAATCGATATCATCAGCGAAAGGCCGACGTTCTGATTCTCAGCGCCGAGGGCCTTGGCCAGAATCGGCGAGGCAAAACCGGCCCCCAGATCACCGGTGATTCTTTCAAGCAGGTAGAACATGGGCAGCGTCAGCACCGTACCGATAATCATGATGGCAATCCCGGTGGGGCGCTTGATCCAGTACTTGGGGGAGAAGCCGTACATACGCATGAAGATGACCACCCAGATGATCCAGACCGAATAATCTACCGCAGCATCCGGCAGTGCCAGTTTGTTCTTGACCAGAACAACTTCCAGTACGGTCACCACACCCAGCAGGGTGAACATCCAGTTGAACTTCTCGTTGGCCTGGGTCTGCCAGTTGCGGCTGTCCGGCGCTTTGACTTCGTCGAAGGAATGGCTGTGGGTACCCAGAGCCGAGAAGAGGATGGCAAACCAGATGCCGGCGTTATGGAACAGAAGGGACGCATGGTTACCGGCAACGTTGGCGATGCGGGCCATCGGATCACGGGCAAAGTCGCCGGCGATGCGCATCAGGAACAGGTTGACAATTACCGAGCAACAGATAATGACCGCAATGGTAAAAATTTTACGCGGCAGCAGATACGGATCGACACGATCCGGGAAACCGATGATAAACGCGAACCAGATCAGATACATGATCAACGGGATGCCGAAGCAGATACCGTAGACCGACTTACCGGCAAAATCTCCGCTCTGGGCGTAGATGGTGTAGTTGTTGTCCGGATCGTCGTCCGTGTTGGCCGCCTTGACAACATCCTTGGGTACCTTGTTGAGATGCGGCAAAAGCCCCATGGCGTACCAGCCATGATCACCTTGAGTCGTATTGAGCACCCAGTACTGGTCGCCCATCATCTCGTCCAGACCGCCAAAAAGTTGCATATTGAAGCCGGCGCAGAAAACGCAGACCACCAGAAGCAAGATTGCATGAGTAATTTTCATTGGCATGAGCGTATTCCCCCTATTCCTTGTGTGTTGTCCAGAACATTGACACCGCATTGGCGGCAAACAGGCCGTAAAGCCACATGGTATTCCAGGCCGGACCGGACCAATGACTGCCATGTCCGCCACCGACGACACCGGAAGCGATCACAAAGCCGATCATCGATGTGAAGGCCACCATGGCAACCGAGCGGAGGATCGCGCTGTTACGCCAGGTATGGCGCTCCAGTTCCTCAATTCTGTTCAGCAGTTCAAGCTCTCTTTCGCTCATTTCTCTTCTCCTTTGTTATCGTTATTGCAAGAAACAGCAAGGTAACTGTCAGGGCCAGTGCCAGGCGAAAACCTTCTAAATTCAACATAACCTTGTACAGCATTGGTGCCTCCTTCCGTTCCGTTGATACTAATTGTTAAGACATTTGCGGAAGCTCGCCATTAAAACGATCGGCCAGCTCCAGATATTTACTGCACTGGGCATGACGACCACAGCAGTAGCGAATAATCATCTTCACATCGTGGGGTGAAATGTACTCGCAGCCGACATCGCAGTAGTCGTCGTTTTTGCCATAGAATGGACAGATGTCAGGACTTACCATGGGTGCCCTCTCGTAGAATGTTCACTCCTGGTACAGCATTAGTTGTGCCAATACCGTATACAGTATGCAGAGTGCTTGTTTTTTAGGTAGTTATGATTTTTTTGCTTCGGTAATTACTGAGGGGACTCTTGGCATTTTTGCAATAATGCAAATAGGAATGGAGCAGCAGGAAGGTTGTGGTGGCTGACTATGAATGGCTGAAACGTGTGTTTCTGGATTATGCATAACGATATAAGGTGTTTAGCGCAACCAGCGGAGGGCCTGAAAGCAATTTGCACAATTGCAAATGCCATAGAAGGAGACATTTGCAATTGTGCAAAACATTCTGGCGGGTGGTTGAGGATGGACTGGAGTTTAAAATATAATCGTTTTTACGGCAGGTTACAGCGGTTTTCCAGCAACCAGGCTCCCGTAGGCAATGGAACCGTAAAAACAGCCGCTGCCAACTCTTCGGCGGGCTTCGTTCTTGAGGGCCAGTGCCAGATCTGCACTGATTCTCCCTTCGGCAGCAAGTACATCGGCACCGCGATCGGCAATGGTCAGCATATAATCCGGCTCATCCGTTTCAACAATGCCAAGACTGCGCTGTTTAATGATGGAGAACCCGACGTGCCGCACCAGGGCCGGCAGCTTCTGTATCAGCCAGCGATCATGGACAAGAGCCGCCATGGCGGCATCGGCACAGGCCTGCAGCGGGTCAAAGGCTCCGTTTGCCAGGGTTGTGGTCGTATAATTGCCGTCAAATACCGCCAGAATGCCGCCGGAGCGCAGCACCCGGAACGCTTCATTCAGGGCGGTTTCCGGCGAGGGGATATGACTCAGGGTTGTGTGGTAGATAACAGCATCAAAACTGCAGTTGTCATAGGATAGATTCCGGGCATCCCCCTCGCTGAAACTCAGGTTCGGCAAATCAGACGCCAGTTGTCGTGCGGTTGCCAGGAAAACGGGGGACGGATCAAGACCGATAATTCGGCCTTGGGGGAGACGACGGGCAAGTTCACGACTGACGGCACCAGTGCCGCAGCCGATATCAAGCAGGTTGGCGGCCTCCGGAACGTCGATATCGGAGAGATAGGCGCTGAGCATGTCGCGCTGTTGAGGATCAGCCGCCCGGCGTTCAAGCACGTCTGCCAGACGTGCCTGAACATCCCGGTCCGCATCGGTTATGGTCGAATAGACATCGCTCATAAGCCGGGGGCGGATGTACGCGGTCATGCGGTCGCGCCCATATCCTCCAGCTGCAGTTCCTTGATCGCCATTTCCCGCATCTTGAATTTCTGAATCTTGCCGGAAGCGGTCATGGGATAGCTGTCCACAAATTTGACGTATTTCGGGATTTTGTAGTTGGCGATTTTACCCTTGCAGAATTCGCGCACCTCCTCTTCGCTCATGGTCATACCCTTTTTCAGGATGATGGCAGCCATGACCTGCTCGCCATACTTTTTGTCCGGCACGCCGTAGACCTGAATATCGGAAACTTTGGGGTGAGTGTAGAGGAATTCTTCGATCTCGCGCGGGTAGATGTTCTCGCCGCCACGGATGATCATGTTCTTGATGCGCCCGGTGATCTTGCAGTAACCATGGTCGTCCATGATGGCCAGGTCGCCGGTGTGCAGCCAGTTTTCACTGTCTATGGCACGGGCGGTTTCGTCCGGCATC
>Ga0007792_10000118_pt1 | contig 30362 bp, 22 predicted proteins | sample CryBogmetaGMA6M_FD_60371 | JGI IMG/M metagenome (GOLD analysis project Ga0007792, IMG submission 60371) | Freshwater microbial communities from Crystal Bog, Wisconsin, USA - MA6M | ecosystem: Environmental > Aquatic > Freshwater > Lake | place: Crystal Bog, Wisconsin, USA | collected 2009-07-06
CCTCAACCCCGGGCGAAACTGTCACTGCCACCCAGAAGAGACTCCTGATCATTTCGCCCAACACATTAACCAACGGCCTGAATCCCTTCATAACCTACAAAATCGGCCGGGGCTGGGCCGTGGATTGTTTCACCACAAACAGCACGGGAAAGACCACCACCTCAATCCAGTCCTTTATTAAAAACCGTTACACCAATTCGCTTACCCGCCCCGACGCACTCCTCCTCGTGGGAGATATTTCCCAGATTCCCCGCTTTATCGGCAGCACCACGGACAACCCCGACACTGACCTGTATTACGGGTGCATGGATGGTAGCGTCGACTGGCAGCCGGAATTCCCCGTGGGACGTTTGAGTGTGACCACGACCAACCAACTCACAGCAGTCCTGAATAAATCCATGGCCCATGAGCAGTCGATCCTGGAGCCCTGGATCAAACGGGCCACATTCATGGCAAGTTTAGACAACTATACTGTCTCCGAGGGCACCCACAACAGCGTGATCACAGGCTCGTTGACTCGACTGGGTTACACCGCCGAAAAACTGTATTGCTACACTTCCAACGCCACTCCCGCACAGACCCGGAGTGCCATCAACAACGGCTGTGCATTCGGCCTCTACTCAGGGCATGGCGATACCACCTACTGGGCGGACGGGCCCGTCTTCACCCAGAGCGACGTCAATAGCCTCACCAATTCCGGCCATTATCCCATCATCTGCAGTTTTGCCTGCCTGACAGGCAAGTACAGTCTCCCGGAATGCTTTGCGGAAACCTGGCTGAGGGCATCATCCAAGGGTGCGGCGGCCGTATTCGCGTCTAGCGTTACCAGTTATTGGGACGAGGATGACATCCTGGAAAAATGCCTGATTCAAGCGCTTTTTACTGAGAATCAACCACTGCTCGGTACGGCCCTCTGGCGCGCCAAACAACTGTACCTCGCCATCTTTGGGAGCTCAACGACGACCACACGCAGGTATTTTGAGCAGTATAACCTGCTCGGCGACCCCACGCTGGAAGTTGTCGGACTGCCCGTCCTCACCAATGGGATCCCCGTGGCGTGGTTCACCTCGCAGGGCATCACCAACACCGACTATACCCTGGAACTGCAGGAGGACCGGGATGGTGACGGCATGACAGCCCAGCAGGAATATCTCGCGGGAACCAATCCGGGCGACCCGGTCTCATCCCTACGCCTGATCGGCGGGGAATCCGTGAATGGCAGCTATCGCCTGCGCTGGCTGAGCGCCAACAGCCTTATAAACCCTATGCCCGCCTACCAGATATGGTCCCGCACCAACCTGACCACGGGATCATGGGCACCCCAGACAAACATCCTCATCCGCACCCCACCCACCAATGAAGTCCAACTTGCCAGCCCCACCAACACACCCCAGCTTTTCTACCGCATCACACTCACCAACTAGAGCCTGTTCCGAACGGGACGATTCAGGGTACGGAGGATGGTTAATCTTCTCTTGAAGGGGCGCCGCGCTTGATCGCCTGGCTTCCGAAGGCTTTGCGCAGGGAGTCCACGGCATGATCCAGCTTCTTGTTCCGGGCATCCACAGGCGAGGAGGCGGTATCGGCGAAAAGATCCCGTTGCACCGGGGCCGCCTGTTCCGGCGTGACGAGGTTATGCACGCCAAATCCGATCAGCCGGACCGGACGCCCGATCCGTTCCCGATCGAACAGGGTAAAAGCACATTGAATCAATTCCCGGTCGCAATCCAGCGCCGCCTGAAATGACATCTGCCGGGTGATGGTCGAGAAATCGCCATACCTGACCTTGATCTGGGCGGTGCGTGCCAGCTTGCCGCTCCCGCGCAAACGTCCCCCGACCTCCTCAACAAGCTCTAGCAACCGCTGCCGCACCCGTGAAAGCTCCCCCTCATCCTCGTCAAAAGTATGCTCATTGGAGATGCTCTTCTCCTCCCAATGCGTGATCACCGCCCGGTCGTCACGTCCCCGAACCAGTTCCTCCATGTCCCGGGCACCGGCCCGACCGAACAGGGACTCCATCGCGGCGGGCGACAGTGCCTGCAGTTGACCGATGGTGCGGATCCCCTCCTTCTCCAGACGGGCGCCCGACACCTTCCCCACCCCCCACATCTTGGTCACCGGCATCGGAGCCAGGAACGCCATGATTTCCGGTTCCGTCACCGGGACCACTGTCAGGCCATCGGGCTTGTTCATGTCGCTGGCCATCTTGGCCAGGAACTTGTTGGGGGCGACCCCCACTGAGGCCGTCAGGCCGATCCGTGACCGGATTCGCGCCTTGAGTTCACGGGCGATGGCCACCGCATCACCCCAGATGTGTAGCGCCCCGCTCACATCCAGAAACGCCTCATCCAGCGACAGGGGTTCCACAAGTGGCGTGAACTCCTCGAAAATAGTCATGATCCGGACCGAGATTTCGGCATAGCGGCTCATCCGGGGTTCCACGAAGACCGCATGAGGACACAATTTACCGGCGGTCCTGGAGGGCATGGCGGAATGAATTCCGAATTTCCGGGCCTCATAGGAACAGGTCGAAACCACCCCCCGCTTGTCCGGGGGCGAGCCAACTACCAGCGGCTTCCCCTTCCATTCGGGATGATCCAGCACCTCAATGGCCGCATAAAAGGCGTCCATATCCACATGCAAAATGGTCAACCCATGATTCATTGGCAGCCATCTTACCGCTCACGCCACCAAAAACAACCCGGGATTGAACGCCCTCTGGTCATAGATTCGCGGAGTCGTCTAAATGGCCTTCGCGGAGATATTTCCGCGTCTCTGCAGCAATCACCCCCGAGAGCAACAGCAGGGAAAGCAGGTTGGGAATGGCCATCATGGCATTGGCCATATCGGAGAAATCCCACACAAATTGCAGGGTCAATACGGAGCCGGCGTAGACGGCGAGCACCCAGAGAATACGGTAGGGCCGGATCGCCCGCTTGCCCCACAGGTATTCGGCGCATCGCTCACCGTAATATGACCAGCCCAGGATGGTGGAGAAAACAAAGGTCAGCAGCCCCACCGTCAGCACGATCGGCCCAATTCCGGGCAGGGAGTTGAAGGCCGCATTGGTCAGGGCCGCACCCTTGAGCCCGGCAAGGGCCACAGGGGCTTTCATAACACTGGTGACAACCACCAGCCCGGTCATCGCGCAGATCACCACGGTGTCCCAGAATGTTCCCGTGGAGGATACCAGCGCCTGGCGCACGGGATTCCGGGACTGGGCCGCAGCCGCCGCTATGGGCGCCGAGCCCATCCCGGATTCATTTGAAAACAACCCCCGGGCAACGCCAAATCGCGCCGCCATCACAACCGAGGCTCCCACAAATCCCCCACCCGCCGCGGTGGCGGTAAAGGCAGAATCCACAATCAGCTTCAACGCGGGGAAAATATAGGAGCCATTGGCGTACAATATCAGGCCACACCCTATGACGTAAAAAACGGCCATGAAAGGAACCAGGAATTCACAGAAGATCGAGATGGACCGGATCCCGCCTAGAATGACCAGAGCGGTCATCACGCTGAGAATCAACCCCACCCAATGGGGTGAGGCATGCATGGTTTCCTTGGCCAATGACGCAATGGAATTGGCCTGGACCATATTGCCTATACCAAATGACGCCACCACGGTGCAGAAGGCAAACAGCATGCCGATCTTTTTCAGTCCCAGCCCTTTTTCCAGCGCGTACATGGGGCCGCCGAGCATGGTGCCATCTGCGGTCTTGACGCGGTACTTCACGGCCAGAAGCGCTTCCGAGTATTTGGTAGCCATGCCCAGCACCCCGGTGAGCCACATCCACAGGACGGCCCCGGGACCGCCCAACGCCACCGCCGTGGCGACACCCACAATATTCCCCGTCCCAATGGTTGCCGCCAACGCCGTCGTCAGGGCCGCATAGGGCGAAATATCGCCCGGGGCATCCTTTTCCTTCGTGACCGACAGCTTGAGAGCCTTGACCAGGTGCCTCTGCATGAACCCCGTGCGGATGGTCAAAAAGATATGGGTCCCAAAAAGCAGAACCAGCATAGGCGGCCCCCAGAGCACGCCATTAACCCCGATAATCCATTGGTGAAGAGTCTCAATCATCGGGCGAGTATCGGGGTTTTTAAAAAAAAGTAAACACTACTTTGGGATGATTCTTTCTCACTCCTCACACATTCAAAAACAACCGGGGAATGTGCAGGCGCTGGCGGCGGGTCTCGCCGGAAAGCAGAGCCGACTTGCGCTGCGGCTGGTCATCGCGATCGGTTTTCCGGTGCCGGCCAAGAAACAGCGACGGCGCCAGGCTGAGGGTGTGCTTGCCGTACCGTTCGTTCAGCGCATCCACCGCCTCACCCAGGGCCGCTCGTTTTTCGATCCGCACGGGATCCTCGAAAAGATCGTACTGGCGTTCGGCATCCGACTCCAGTTTGCCCAGCACCACCATCGTCGCCCGGTACGCCGCTCCCCGCTCAATCAGGCTCTCGAACAATTCACGGACCCCCGGCAGGGCGTCACGGGTCATGGAGACGGGCCGGTTCAACCGGATTTCAAGCCCGTCCTGACGGTAATCCTGCCGGCGCAGCATTACAGCGAGCTGCCGGGCCCGCAACCGGTGCCGCCGTACCTTGAGAAAGGCGGACTCGACGTTGCGAACCAGCTTGGCCCAGATGAATTCGGGATCGGACGACGGCGACGTGAAGGTCTTGCATTTGCTGATCGAGCAATAACTCGATTTTTCCTCCGTCTCCACCGGGTAGAGGGAATCCCCCCGCAATTCCCCCCACAATTCGCGCCCGACCTTCCCCATCAGCCGTTCCGCCCACCCCTCCGGACGCGAGGCGAAGTCGCCGGCGGTCTTCAGTCCGTGCTTGGTCAACAACGCCACCGTGTTGGGACCGAACCCCCATACCTTTTCCAGGGGGGTCTGCCCCAGGAACCCCGGGATATCCGGCCCGGGGATCGCGGTAAACCCCCGCGGCTTGCGGAACTTTGAGCCCAGCTTGGCAAGACTCTTGGTCAGGCTCAGCCCGATGGAAACCGTGATGTCGAGTTCCGCCCGGATATCCGCCTGGAACCGCAGGGCAATCTCCTCGTAGGAGGTGTGATGGATGCGCCGCAACCCCGTGAGGTCGGCAAACCCCTCATCAATGGAATACTCCTCCACCATGGGGGTATAGCGCCGGGCGATGTCGAACATCCGCTTGGAGTAGAGGCTGTAGGTTTCATAGTCGCTGGGCAGGACTTTCAACCCCGGACACATCCGTATCGCATCATGCAGGGCAATACCGCGCGAGATTCCCAGCGCCTTGGCTTCATAACTGGCGCAGGCAATGATCCCCCGCTCCTTTCCGGTCACCACCGGCTGCCCTTTCAGGCCGGGATGGATGGATTGCTCCACGGCGGCAAAGAACGCATCGCCATCGAAATGCATGATGGCGCGGGGGTAGGACTGCAAGGTGAAGGGAAACTCGGCCATGATCAGTCATACTTCCGGATAACCGCCTTGACGATGCCGCCGATCACCAGGGAGCGTTTCGGGCGGATTGACTTGTACTTGGGATTGGCAGGATCCAGGCGCACCCCCTCGGCATCCTTCATGTAATACTTGAGGGTCCACTCATCATCCACCTGGGCGACCACGATATCGTTCGGCCTGGGGGTCCCGCCCTTTTCCACGAGTACCAGATCGCCGGGGACAATCCCGGCGGCGATCATGGAATCCCCCTGCACCGTCAACATGAAGGTCGCCTCCGGCCGGCGGATGAGGAACTCATCCAGGCTGAGGGTATCCGCCAGTTCCTCCTCGGCCGGCGAGGGAAACCCCGCCTGGACCGCCCCCAGTAGCCGCAGGGTCCCTGTCAGCCGACCGGTGGCGACGGCACGCCCCCGCTTCCGCTCCAGGAATCCGAGTTCCTCCAGCTTCCTCAAGGCCCCGAAAACCGCATTTTTGGACTGATACCCGAACAGCCCCAACATCTCGCCGTACCCCGGCATCCGCCGCTCCCGTCGCCAAAACGTCCGAAGCTTGGCCACATGCCCCTGTATATCCATAACTCTCGGCATAAAACATCTCCTTGTTCAGATAATATGATAACTGAACGATAGTTCAGTTACAAGAAAAAGGGATGGCGCCGCACCGGGTTGGCCTGATACTAGAAGCTGCAACTCCCGCCGGAATTGATCATTTTCTTACGGGAATTGAGGTTTAACAACAGGGGAAGCCCCATCACGCCTCCCAGGCGTGCATAGCGCCGTAGAATGGAGCCCATCGAATAGAACCGCTTGTTCGCCTGCTTGACCAGCGAATCTGAAATGGTGGGTTTATCCTGATACCTGACTAGCGACCGGATGCCCGTTCCAAGATTCAACCACCACTGGTTGTCAACAAGCTGGTTCCGCTCCTTCAATCGCCCAAACAATGCGGTTCCGGGCAGTGGCGTCAGCCGGAAAAAGGCAGCCATATCCACCTTGTTTTGAATCAGGAACTTCACCGTCGTGTCCACCGTGTGTGAATCGTCATGCTCCAATCCGAACATGATGCTGGCATACACCGCGATCGAGTTCTTTCGGAGCAGCCGGATCAGGTTCGCGTATTCGTCCGGCTTGTTGAATTCCTTGTTGAGTTCAGCAAGGCTGCGCGGGTCCAGACTCTCAACGCCTATGAAGGCCATAAAGCATCCCGCCCTGGCGGCCGCCCTGACCAATTCATCCCGCTGGCGAGCCGTAGTGTCGATCTGGCACATGAAGCGGATCTTCAGCGGTGCCAGGGCCTCGCAGAGTTCCTGCGTCCGTTTCGGACTGGCAAAAAAATTGTCGTCCGTGAAAAAGATATTGCGCCCCTTGCTGGCCTTTATCTCGGCGACAACGTCCGGAATCGGGCGGAACCGGATTCGTTTCCCCCAGAATTTGGTCACACTGCAAAAATCACAGTCGTGCGGACACCCCCGGGTCGTCTGGACAGGCAGCATGGGCAGATCACTGAACGGCAGCTTGACATAACGATCCGCCGCAATGAGATCATACCGGGGTGTCGGCAGTCCTGCCAGGGAATCCCGCGCCGGCTGGCTGTATGATTTCCGGAGAGTCCCGCGCTCGAAATCACCCAGCAACTCCGGCCATGAATCCTCCGCCTCGCCCACCACCACAGCATCCACATGCTCCATCGCCTCCTCCGGAAGCATAGAGACATGGATTCCCCCCATGACCACTTTGGTCCCGCGGCGATGGTACTCATCCGCAATTTCATAGGCACGCCGGATATTGATACTGGTGGACGTAATGCCGACCAAATCCACAGACTCGTCAAAGTCGACGGCCTGAACCGCCTCATCCACGATGGAAACCGAATGAGACGGAGGGACAAGGCCTGCCAGGAAAATCGGCGTCAGCGGCGGCATCATGGCTTTAGCCGGTTTAAACAGAACTCCGTCAGGGGTATAGAAGGTGGGGCAAATTAACTTAATCCTCATGAAACACTCCTCCGCTGTTCGAACGTCCAGAACTTACTGCTTTCATGCCCCCCTGTTCAAGCCGGAGAATTATTACGTCAATGCGAGCTACTTGACTTTCCCGCGTCGTTTGTCTTGTATGCCCTTACTGGCTTGAGACGAGTCATTCAGGGGGCACGCTTGACATCTAGGAGATTCATGAAAACCGGACAACTCAACCGATGGCTTCTGGTCAACTATGCGGGTTATCCATTCACCCCCAGCAGTCTCATGCCCGATAATGGACTGGCCAATCTGGCGGGCGTCATCATCGCGGGGGGCGGCACGGTTGAAATTCTGGACTATGGCACGGTCAGCACTGTTGCCCGCATGACAACACCCGGTCTCCGGAAGCGCCTGACCCGCGCCTGGACGACCCTGAAAGACCCGAGGCAGGGAGTTCTGCCGACCCTCCACAAGCTTGCCACCCTGGCCACACTCCCGGCTGCAGAACGGGAACGCCGGCGGATCCAGGACACCATGGTTCAGGAAATTGGGAACGAGCTGGTTGCCCGCATCCGCAAGAACGGTATCGAGGCCGTCGGGTTAAAGCTTTGGAACGGGGACGGTTTGGAGGGCTCGGCCATACTGGCCGCGAAAATCCGCAAGGAATGTCCCCAGGTGCGGATTTTCGGCGGCGGCCCCCATGTGGATCTTTTCCTGGACCGGTTGTTGCGCCATTACCCCACCTTCGATGCGCTGATCTTCGGGGAAGGCGAGGATACACTCCGCCACCTGATCACGAGCGGCGCCACCCCAGCGTCGTATGCCGGCATCCCCAATCTGATTTACAATTCCGGGAATGGCATCCAGATCACCGAAGAAAAAATGGTGGAGGACCTCGATCAGATTCCCCTTCCGGTCTATGATCCCTCAGTGTACCCGGCCATGGCCGGGGACGAGAAAATCAAGATCGTTGTGATTGATGAAAGCCGCGGGTGCAGCAACGAATGTGCGTTTTGCATCCACCCCGTCAAGAGCCATCGGAAGGTGCGAACAAAAAGCATTCAACGGCTTATCCGGGAGGTTTGCCGGCTCAAGGGGGAATACGGACTTCACGCCTTCAGGTTTGCCGGGTCCTGCACCCCCTACTCCCTGCTCAACGACTTTGCCGCAGAAGTATTGAAGCAAGCCATCCCGCTTCAGTACGCCTCGTTCGCCCACATCCATAACAGTCACGAAGCCGACTTCACGCGGATCCACGAGTCGGGCTGTGTTGCGTTGTTTTTCGGGATCGAGTCCGGCAGCCAGCGCATACTGGACCGGTTACGCAAGCACATCAGCACCGATGAAATTCGCTCCGCGCTACAACGGGCGCGGCAGGCCGGTATATTCACCGTGGGAAGCTTTATTTTCCCGGCGCCGGGCGACACGGCCGAGACTCAAGCCGAGACCCTCGACCTGATCCGGCAGCTCGGACTCGGATCCATCACGCTCCAGCCCTCCATCGTGATGCCGCATACCAGCTGGTTTAAGGACCCCGCCCGATACGGATTCGATATTCCCGACATGGAGCGCTACATCAATACCGGCATGACCTGGAAACTGAAGCTCCAGCTCCCTCCGCGTTTCTGGGCACCCCTCCCCATCGGCCTTGATGGCTATTCCTATCGCGGAATGCTCAAACGCACCGGCCAATTCGCTAAACAACTGGCCCCCCTGGGCATTCCCACCTCCATCTCCGATGAGAATTACCTGATGAGCCAACTGACCGGCCTCGATCCAGTGGCCTTCCGCGACCGCAGCCTGGCCGCCTTTTATGCGGGCGACACGGAGGGCATCCGGAAATTGGTTTGCGCCATCAACCGCCCCCGGCAGGGAATGTAAGAATAATTTTCGTTCCCTTGCCAGGCTCGCTCTGAATCCGGAATGTACCGCCGTGCGCCTCTGCCACCTGCCGGGCAATAAACAAGCCGAGTCCGGTGCCGCCACTTTCCTTCTTGGTCGTATAAAAAGGTTCAGCAACATGGCGGATCTGCTCCTCGCTCATCCCGCACCCGTTGTCCTCGACCCCGAGCTCAATCGCCGTGCCGTGTTGGCGGCACGTGATCCGGATGCATCCTGTGCGAACCTGAATGGCATCCGCAGCGTTGGAGATCAGGTTCAGGATTGCCCGCCGCAACTGGACATCATCAACCTCCAGCATCAGGCCCGGGTCGCATGGCTCTACCGAAAGATCCAGCTCCTTGCTGTCAGCCATCAGCTGCCACTCCTCGACAAGGGAACGCAGGAACTCCCCCAGGCTCACACTGGCCCGGCGCAACTTCCCCCGGCTTATGTCCAGCCACATCTCGGAAAGATCCCGGCACCTCAGAACACTTTTCTCAATGCACTGGAGATAGTTCGAGGCATCCTGTCCCTGCCCTGCCGGATCAACCTCGGGATTCCTGAGTTTGTCCGAGAGCAGCTCCACATACCCCATCACTACCGCAAGAGGATTTCGCAGATCATGCACCAATTCAGCGGACTTCTGCCCTAGTGATGCCAGATGTTTCCGGCGCTCCAATTCCTCGTGGAGCGCCCGGTTGAGTTCCATCAATTCGACCTCCGCCTCCTGCTGGCGCCGTTTCTGCCGGGTGCGCTTCACGTGGCGCTGAATCACCCCGCGGATCTCAAACGCATCGAAGGGCTTCTTGAGATATTCATTGGCCCCGAGCCGGATCGCCTCCTGCGCAGTCTCCAGGGCACCGAACCCCGTAAACATGATCACGGAGACAAGCCGGTCCAGTTCCCGGATCGCGCGCAAACCCTCGATCCCGTTTTTACCCGGCATCCGGATATCCATGACCACGGTATCGGGATGATGCTCCTGCAGCAGGGCCAGTCCGGCATCCACCGAATCCGCACACAGCACACGGTACTCGGGCTTCAGCAGAATCCTGAGACTTTCACGCGGCCCTCGTTCGTCATCAATCACCAGAACCGAGGGAAACTCGCATTGTTCCGTCATGGCTATGTCAAAAGGAGTGACCATAGGACACACTCATGAGATGGGATGTGGTTTCATAGGTTCCGTTGTCGGCGGGATTCTGATCCTTGTTCACATCACGGTCCCCGATCAGACTGTACCCGTAGGCGACATCAATCCGATTCACCCCCCGATGAAGTCCCGCGCCAACGGTGAAGACATGCCGGCTAGTGTCGGGAAGCGTTGGGGCAAGCGTCTCTTCAGGTACGGGACTTTGCAGGTAGATGTAGCCCGCCCGCAGGGAAAGATCGCTGGTGGCTTTCCAATCTGCGCCAAGACCAAAAGTCCAGGTATCCTTCCAGTTCTGGGGAATAACCGCCGGGGCGCGAGGATTTTGTGAAGCTGGTCCGTTCAAGAGGGGATTATTATTGCCCGCGTCAAGAGACAGGGAGTCATAGCGGGAAAATTCGATCCATTCCACATCCGCCTCGACCCGCACTACATCTGTCAGTTCAATGCCATATCCAAGCCCTACAATTGTAGGAAAATTAATGTATGTGTCAAAATCGCTGGACGGGCTCAACCCCATGGCCTGTGCACCGACGGGGAACCCGCTGAAATCGCTGTCTCCCTCATAGTCCACCTTGACAGGAGAACGATAGGTCAGGGCGATCGACTGTTTTTTGGTCGGGTGGTAGGTGATGGCCGCATTGCCGCCGACACCCGCCCCCTCGCCTTTCAGATGGGCAGTGCCGTCCGGCATGGCCACACCGGTCAGCATGGACCACGGCATGACCTGCTTCATGTCCAGTTGGGACATATAGACATCCACCCCTGCGGCAACGGAAACCTGTTCGCCCAGCTTCGCGGCGAGAGTTGGATTGACATTGATCAACGTCAGTTCGGCCGAATAGGGCGCCGAATAGCGGAAGGCGCCATCCTTGTTCCATACCGTAGACTGACCGAAGGGCGTCGTTACGCCCAAACCAGCCGTAAACATGGGGCTCTCGGTGGGAAGCACCGCGAAAATATCCGGCAGATATTTCCACTCGTCCCGTGTCGAGGCAGAGCCTACCGGTGAATGATAATCAGTACCGGTATTGATCACCGTCAGGGATGCCATGACTTCCGGCGCCTTAATCCCCGTGATGTTCGCCGGATTGTGCTCCACCGCAGAGGCATCATCCACCTGGGCTATTTTGCCCCCTACCCGTCCAAGGGCTCCCGCTCCGGCAGGCGGATTACGAAACCCGTTTGCCAGTACCCACGAACTGGTTGAAACTACAATTACCCCGACGATCAACCCCATGCATTTTGTATTCTTCATTATTCCCCCTATATGTGTTGTTTCCGACGGTCATGTCTTATAGCAAGGACGATGCCAACGTAATAATGTCTACATGTAGTGTGTTCTTTCTGAAGGGCGTAGGATATATAGAGGTGGGTTCATTTTCGTGCAGTTCAAAATGGAACTGTGTTCATTTTTGAACACCTCTTTTAATAAATAATTGCGTTTTTAAAGAAAGTATGGTCAGTTTCAAACAATACAACTTTTCTAAAGAAGTAGTGTGAGGGAGGACGCACGATTTCTATAATGGCAAAACATCATATTTCGGCGAAATACGCTCTTTTCCCCAGAGGGGGGCCGACCTGATGAGTGGCCGTAATAGAGTGGTGGTGACCGGTATAGGTGTCGTGGCTCCAAACGGGATAGGAAAGGACGCCTTTTGGTCATCTCTTCTCGAAGGACGTAGCGGCATCAAAACCATAACCCTCTTTGATGCCAGTCAACATCCCTGTCGAATTGCAGGCGAAGTTCAAGATTTCAACCCGACTATTCACATCGATAAGCAAATCAGCACAAAACGACTGGCCCGCCAAACTCAAATGGCTATCGCCGCCACCGGACAGGCCTTCCGGGATGCCGGGCTATCTCTGGAGACCTTGAGATCAGATAAGGCTGTAACATTAATCCTCGGCGTAAGTTCAAGCGCATTAGAAATTATCGAGTGCGGCATGGGGAAAATGCGGGAAAAAGGGCCCGTAAAGGTCCCCTCGCACATTGTGCATGCATGCCAACCCCACCAAGCCGCCAGCATGATTGCCCTTCACTACCCTCTAATTGCCCGCTCAAGCACGGTTGCGTCGGCCTGCTCGGCTGGCCTCGATGCAATCGGAGCCGCCACAGAACTGATCCGTAGTGGCCGATCGGATGTCGTGGTTTGCGGCGGAACTGACGCACCCATAACCCCTCTTACTTTCGCATGCATGGCGAAGGCAGGATTAGTTTCTTTTCGTAACGAACCCCCTGAAAAGGCGAGTCGCCCCTTCGATGCAGATCGTGACTCTGGCGTCATCTCGGAGGGCGCCGGAATATTAATACTCGAAAACCTGACCCATGCCCTTTCCCGAAACGCAATACCCTATCTCGAGATTATTGGATACGCCACCCGTTTTGACACCGAACCGGCCGTCTCTGGATCAGGCCTGGACAGTACCATCATCGAATGCCTGGCCAATGCTGGCCGCCGTCCGATGCATGTGGACTACATCTGCGCACACGGCCCTGGGCATCCCGAACTGGACCGGGTTGAGACCCGTATGATCAAGAATGTATTCGGACAACATGCTTACAAAATCCCAGTCAGTTCCATAAAGGGAGTCACCGGCAACCCCCTGTCCGCAGCGGGGGCATTCCAAGTTATCGCGTGTTCAATGGCCATAAAACATGGCATAATCCCGCCAACCGCTAATCTTGAGAAACCCGACCCGATTTGTGACCTCGACTATGTCCCCAAAATACCTCGATTCGCCCATCTGAACTGCATTTTAATTAATTCACATGGACTAGGCGGCGGCAACAGTTGTCTAGTCCTGGAGAAGATGAGACTATCATGAGTTTAATTTCCATTGCCCATTTCCTCGGCATTGCGATCAGTTTGATTCTTGGGGCCTTGGTCTTCCACACCAATCCTCGGCGCAGAACAAACCAGTTCTTTCTCATGCTCTCGACCCTGTTGATGATCTGGCTGATCTTCATGGCCATCGCATTTATTTACAGGGATGAAAGAACGGTGGCCATGTGCGTGAGAGGATGCATGATGGCTGGGGCTTTGATTCCGCTGTCATTTGACTGGCTCCGGGTCTCCATCATGCACCCCGACAAATCTGCCCGATGGATATTCAATCATTCACCCCTCTGGCTAACCGCCTCCTTAATCGTCGCAGCCATTTCCCTGACACACTTTTTCGTTCTGGGCGCAACGCATCATCCTAACGTGGGGGGAACTTCGCATCCCATTCCCGATCCACTCTACAGCGACTTCTTCCCTCTTTACAGTACGTTCCAGATCTTCAACATGGCCATTCTTATCCGCAGGTTTTTGCGTAATTTACGTACAACACATGGAATTCAGAAAACCGAACTGCAATTCATTCTTCTGGGCAGCGGGTCCAGCATCTTCATTGGTATTTCCACCGCTTTGGTTATTCCGGTCATTACCGGCAACTCCCAATCCGTCCAATTCACTCCCCTATCCGTGATCTGCCTGTATGTCGTTATCGCCTATGGGATTGCCACCCGGCGGATAATGGACGTGGCCTACATCATGCGAAGGCTGACAGCCTATGCTCTACTGATTTTGTATCTGGTGGCACTTTACGCCGTTTCCTGGTCAATCCTAAATCATCTTATCACTGCGCTTTGGCTGCCATTCGCATCCCTCCCCTATTTCCTCGCGTCTCTGGTAGTGGCGATCTCCATGGCTCCTGCAAATGGATTGATGCAGAGGCTTGCAAGCCGGATGTTTGTGCATCTCGCCCCTCTCGACATGAATCATCTCGTAGTTTCAGCCCATACGCTTCTCCGTTCCATAAATACTGTTGACTCCCTGCTAGAGGAGTTCTCGTCCCTGCTCGCAACATCGTTGGGAACGGATCGCATCTGCATCCTGATCAATGAATCGGGTCGCTATGAACAACGCCATCCCATACCTGAGGGTTCAACGGGGCTGTCATTTCCTGCGGACAACGCCCTCCCGGAAGTCCTTTCCCGGGCCGATGAACCCCTCGTTCCAGAAGTCCTGTATCGGGTACAACCCGAGCCCCGCATCGCTGAAGCCTGCCGAATCCTCGACGGTATAGGGTTTACGGCGGCTGTTGGCTTGTGCTCCAAGGAAGGGATGGAAGGCTTCATTATTATGGGGCCACGTTTGTCTGGTTCGATCTATGGAGCCCCTGAACAGCATGCGATTCAAATGCTTGCCAACCAACTTGCCGCCGCCTTGAGTAACGCCCGCCTTTACACCCAATTGCAGGACAGTAAAATTTACAACGAAATTCTGGTCGATAATCTTGTCAGCGGCGTGATCGCCGCCAGCCATAATATGCGCGTTACGGTGTTCAACCGGGAAGCCCAGCGCGTCACCGGTCTTTCCCCCTCGCTTGTTTTGAATCAATATCTGAATATCCTGCCACCTGTTCTCTCCCATATGCTTGACGCCACACTTAAACAGGGTAAAGACATTCGCGACCAGGAAATTTTACTCCCGCACCACGACGGAGCGCCGACCCCTATCCGTGTCAGCAGTTCGGTATTTTACGGGCACACAGGGAAACTCCTGGGCGCATTTCTTGTAATCAATGATCAAACCACCCTCAAGCAACTGGAATTCCAGATACGCCGAACCGACCGACTGGCGAGCATCGGGACCCTCGCCGCAGGCATGGCTCATGAAATCAAGAACCCTCTTGTTTCCATCAAAACATTCACCCAATTACTGCCTGAACGCTACGATGATGCCGATTTCCGTGACACCTTCTCCTCATTAGTCGGAGGCGAAGTCAAGCGCATCGACTCCATCGTCAACCAACTGCTCCGGTTTTCCAGGCCCGCCAAGCCCGTCTTGTCATGTACCCCGTTGCACGACGTCCTGCGAAACGCCCTCAAACTTGTTAAACAGCAGTTGCGCGGCAAGGACATCCGATTGGTCACCGCACTGGATGCAACGTCAGACCGCATTAATGCCGATGGCGATCAACTCAGCCAGGCCCTGATCAATTTCTTCCTCAACGCCATTGAAGCCATAGGAGAGGGGGGAACGCTTACCGTGAGATCCGTGAACCCAACACCCGAACAGGCCGCTGGAACCCCTTGGACCGGAAGCATCAATGACGCCATGATTCAGGTCGTCATCCAGGATACCGGCGAGGGTATCGTTCCTGATGACATCCCGCATATTTTCGATCCGTTTTTTACGACGAAAAGCCAGGGGACAGGACTCGGGCTTTCGGTGGCGCATGGCATCATCCATGACCATGGAGGAACCATTGACGTCAAGAGCGAAGTCGGTATCGGAACAAGCTTCGCCTTGGCTTTCCCCCTGATCAGGGAGGGTTACCGACCATGACAGTCCCATGCTCATGCCTGATCTTCAGCACGGATGCCGGGTGGTCCACCCGCATGCATCAGGCCTTGCCCCCCTTGGTCCCCTGTCACCACCTTGACTCGCCCGCCAAAGTTCAGACCCACCTTGAGCAGATCCAGTCGCGTGTCCTGCTGATCGACCTGCAATCCCCCGGCGCACTCGACCTTCTGACCACGGTCCACCAGAAATACCCTGAAGCCCTTGTCCTGGCTTTCGGTTTGACCGGATCGGACCCCTTGATAGAAGCCGACCGGCTTGGCGTCTATGCCTCTGAGGATGCGGCTCTGAACCACCATCGCCTGACAGCCCTCCTCCAGCGGGCACTCGATCACCTTATCCTGGCTGGCGAGAACCGGATACTCCGTAGCGAAAGTCTGCGGCTGAATGCCATCGCCGGGGCGATACCTCACCCCCCTCCCCCCGAACCGGATCCGACATTGGATATCCGGGACTTCTCTGCTGCCATGCGCCATTTTACCAACGTCGAAACCCTCCTGCAAAGACTCGTTGATGAAGTTGCCAGTTCCCTAAGGGTATCCCGGGTGGGCATTTTCTGCCGAACCCGTGACGTCGCATCATACCGGTTGCGCGCCGGCCTGAGATGCATGGAGACCTCGAGTTCTCTGGATTATGGCGAGACTCATCCGCAAGTCCTCTGGTTTTCCGTCCACACCCATGCCATCTCCCGTAATAACCTGGACCTCATCCGGGATTCCAGCACACGCCTGATGCTGAAGGACCTGCTCGACCAGATGGGGGCTGAGGTCCTTCTTCCCCTGCAATCCCATAACCGCCTCCTGGGCTGGCTGTTTGTCGGCCCCCTAACCACGGGGCAGCCTTTTAGTGACCCGCATCTCCACCGCCTGATCGCCTTGACTGACTGTGTCTCCACGACCCTGGAGAATGCCTTGCTTTACGAGGAAGCCACCATCCAGAAAACGCTGGCGGAAACCCTGCTTCACTCCATCCCCAATGGGATCATTGCCGTGGATGATGACGGTATCGTGCGATGGTACAATGACTCCGCCAGGGCCTTACTGGGGGTCACTGCCACCGCCGCCATCGGACGCCCCGTCGAGGGACTTGGGAGCCGGCTGGCAGACCTGTTACGGAAGACCCTTGGCGAAAACGGTAGTCCCCAATCGGCAGAATGGGCGGACCCCTCCAACCTGAGAAATCTTGTTACCCGGACGCAGCGACTCTCCAACCAAGCCCGTTGCCTTGGCGCCGTGGCAATCGTTCAGGACACCACAGACCAGAAATCCATGGAGGAAAAACAAGAACGTCTTGAGCGCGCGACCTTCTGGACTGAACTAGCCGCCAGCATGTCCCATGAAGTCCGCAATCCCCTCGTCGCCATCAAGACCTTTGCCCAACTCCTTCCGGAACGTTACCAGGACAAGGAATTCCAGAATGAATTCAAGGATCTGGTGTCCTCTGAGGTAGAGCGCCTCAACGGAATCGTGGACCAAATTCATAACTTCGCCAATCCTCCTCCGATCACCCTCAAGCCCCTATCCGTCAGGCGGTGCGTAGATTCAGCCTGTGCAACGGTTTTCCCGTCTGGCGCCCGCTCACCGATCCGGGTTTCTATTTCCGCGCCGGATGACCTGCCGGAAATACAGGGGGATGAGCGTGCGCTAACCGAGGCCTTTGCTCATCTTCTGACAAATTCCAACGAAGCCTTGGCCGGTAATCCCAAGGGTGAGATCACCATATCCATGCATGTTGCCAATGGGAACACGGATGGCAAAAGCACCATCCTGATCCTTTTTAACGACAATGGCCCGGGCATCGAACCGAAATTGAAAGACAAGCTTTATTCCCCGTTCTCTACGACCAAGGCCCGCGGCCTCGGACTGGGACTTCCCATTGCCCGGCGTACGATCCTGGATCATCACGGCGACATCACCTTGATCTCCAATGAGTTTGGCGTTCTGGCCACCGTACGCCTTCCCTGCCACCCCCCCAGGACGGACATACCATCATGAAAACCATGCTTATTGTAGATGATGACCGCGGCAGTCGCGAATCCCTTCGCCAGACATTTTCACGCCATTACCATACGCGCCTTGCGGAGAACGCGCGGGAAGCTCTCAAGCAGTTGGCCGAAGTCCCGGTTGATGTTGTGATGCTGGATGTCATCATGCCGGAGAAGGATGGCGTGACCCTCTTAAAGGAACTCAATGACCTGTATCCCGGGCTGCCCTGCATCATGGTCAGCGCCTCTGCGTCCGTGCGCCCGGTGGTCGACGCCATGAAAGCGGGCGCCTGTGATTTCATACTGAAGCCGTTCGACGTTGATGAGATCCGCCGAACAGTGGCCCGGGTGCTGGAAAACTCAACGTTGCGACGTCGGGTCGAGGTCCTGCAAAACGAGGTGCAGCGGGAATATTCCGAAGGTGAGCTGGTCGGGCGGTCGAAGGCATTCTTAAGCGTTCTGAAAGAGGTCGAACAGGCGGCGAACAGTGACGCCACCATCCTGATCCAGGGTGAGAGCGGTACAGGGAAGGAGCTGATAGCCCGCCGACTCCATCATCTCAGCCCGCGCGCCGAAGAACCGTTTGTTCCCATTCATTGCTCCGCCCTGCCGGAGACGCTGATGGAGAGCGAACTGTTCGGCCATGAAAAAGGCGCCTTCACAGGTGCCGATGCCCGGAAACTGGGTCGTTTTGACCTGGCCGGAAAGGGAACCCTGTTCTTTGATGAAGTCGGGGAAATGTCGCTGCCAATCCAGGTCAAGCTGCTGCGCGTCTTGCAGGAACGGGAATATATGCGTCTGGGCGGCACCCAGGTCATTCGTACCCATGCCCGGATCATCACTGCAACCTCCCGGATCCTGGAGCATGAAGTCAGCCGGCACCGGTTCCGGGACGATCTTTACTACCGCCTGAGCGTCGTTCCGATCACCCTTCCCCGACTCAGGGATCGCACCGGCGACATTCCCCTTCTGGCGCGCCATTTCCTGAGTTCCTTCAGGCGGAGCATGAGTTTCAATGTGCAGGATTTTTCACCTGAAACCCTCGATATTTTGAATCACTATTCCTGGCCCGGCAACATTCGTGAATTAAGGAACGTGGTTGAACGAACCCTCGTTCTTTACGGGAAAGAAATCAGAATTCTTCCTGAGCATCTGCCTGAATCGATTTACAGGAAGACCGTCACAGCACAGCCGGTGCTCAACGCCGCCGCCCCGCTCGGCGACGCGGTTGCCGCCTGTGAGCGCGACTTAATCCTGAACGCGCTGGAAGAATGTAAAGGAATTCAGACGAAGGCGGCAATAATGCTCGGCACAACCCGCCGTATCCTAGGGTACAAAATGAAGAAAATGAACATCCAGCGTAGCATTCAAAACAGACAGAGCGGACAAATGCATTGAAGAGAGATCGACAGTCTTGAGGGGGGACATAATCATGTACGCAAAAAATCAGAGCGAGAACAACGGGCTGAATATCTCAGGACGTCATAACTCCGAGTTGCAGCGTGCCAAAATCATCGCGGATGAGCGGCAACTGCATAAAAGCGAAAGTTTGGGCCGCATGGCAGGTGCTGTGGCGCACCATTTCAACAATCAGCTCACCACGGTGTTGGGCAATATCGATCTTGCCATGCGCACAATCCCCCCGGGATCATCATCGAACAAATTCCTGGCCGAGGCCATTCAGGCCGCTCATCGCGCGGCAGAGGTCAGCACACAAATGCTCGCTTATCTCGGACAACCGTCCGGCGAGCGAACCCTGCTGAATCTATGCGATCTCTACCGACAAAACATCCCCCTCCTCCAAAGCACCCTACCCGCAGTTCTGGAAACGGATTTCGCCGCCCCCGGCCCCGTTATCTCCGCAAATGCGATTCAAGTCCAACAGGTTCTGTTCAATCTGGTAACCAATGCCAGAGAGGCTATTGGGACTGACAATGGAGCCATTCGGGTCAGCGTGAAAACAGTCCCCTCCTCGGCGTTAACATCATTGTATTACTATCCCGTCGATTGGTGTCCCCAGGCGGCCGCATATGCGTGCCTGGAAGTCAAGGACACTGGATGCGGGATTGCGCCGGCGGACCTGGATAATATTTTTGACCCGTTTTTCACTCGTAAACGTGTCGGCAGGGGCATGGGCCTGTCTGTTGTTCTCGGGATCGTCCGCGTGCATTGCGGAACCATAACGGTGGAGAGCGACCCCGGGCGTGGGAGCACCTTCAGGGTGTATTTCCCGCTGGCGGCTGATGCTCCCATCCGTAAGGAGCTCTCTGAACCACAAGAACTGGACTTCGGCGGGGGGACGGTGTTGGTCGTCGACGACGAAGAACCCTTGCTAAAGTTCGTCGCCACAACTCTCAGGGACTTTGGATTTACGGTGTTGACCGCTCCGGACGGGATCACGGCACTAGAGATATTCCAGCAGCATCTCCGCGAGATCCGTTGCGTCCTCTGCGATCTAACCATGCCCCGCATGAACGGTTGGCAAACCATTAAGGCCTTGCGACGGCTCTCCCCGGGGATCCCTGTTATTCTGGCGAGTGGTTTCAATGAATCCAGCGTCATGGCTGGCGCACACGAGGAACAACCCCAGCTATTCCTAAGCAAGCCCTATAACCGCGTACAACTCCGCGAGGTGATTGGCGCAGTCCTGTCCCTACACTCAGAAAATCAGGGGTCGTTTGCATGAAGCTTGTGGCGATGAGTTTGATATTATTCAGTTATGCCCTTTCGCTCCAGGCTGACACCGTGGATGAGCTGATCCGGAAGGCCGATGACTTCCATGCCCGTTTCCTGGATATCCAGGCCGTCCCCTTCTATGAAAATGCTGTTCAACTTAAGGACAAGGATGCCGCCCTGCTCATCAAGCTCACCTGGGCCTATAACAATGCGGGCGAAGACCTGAACTCCCCGGAATCCCAGCCGTATTACGAAAAAGCCGTCGAGGCGGCCGAAAAACTGCGAATCCTGGCACCAACCAATGCCGAGACCTTCTTCCTGCTCGCGATGTCCCGCGGAAACCTGGCGCTCCTCAGGGGCGGCACGAGGAAGGTGAAACTTAGCCGGATTCTCCACGCCGATGCCTTGAAATCCATTAAGCTCGATCCCCTGTACTCCCCGCCCTATGCCGCTCTGGGCATCTACTACAGGGAGGTGGCTTCCCTGAACTGGGCCCTCCGCGGCTTTGCCCAACATGTAATGGGCGGACTCCCGAAGGGCACGCTGGAGGATTCCGAGGCCGCCTTCAAAAAGGCGATCAGCCTCGATCCCGCGAATGTCTATGCCCAATTCCAACTGGCCAAGACCTACGAGGCCATGAATCAGCCGCAAAAAGCCATCTCACAATACCAGCGTGTCCTTACGCTTCCCATCGTCGACCACCAGTGCCCCGCCATGCGCAAATCCGCAGCTGCTGAAATCAAAAAGCTCTCCACTCCCTGATGTGCAGATTTCTTTTTGCGGCTGCCAGGTCACAGGGTATAATGAAAGCTTACATGAACGTTCCCAACACCATTCAGGATGCACCGTTGCAGACCATTGCCGGCAAAGTGAATGACGGGATTCCACTCGGCGGCGAAGACGCCCTTTACCTGCTAAACAGTCCCCGGATCATGGAGATCGGCGCCCTCGCCCATTCCGTCCGCACCCGTCTGCACGGCGATCGCACCTTCTACGGCGTCAACCTGAACCTGAACTACACCAACGTCTGCGAACTACGATGCCCCCTGTGCGCCTATTCCCGCGATGCGGGGACCGAAGGCGCCTACACGCTGTCCCCCAAGGATATCGAAGCCAGAGTCCGGGTGGCGGTCCTGAAGGGCATCGATGAAGTCCATGTGGTGGGGGGACTGAACCCGGAACTGGACCTGGCGTATTACGAGGAACTGCTACTCGCCATCCGGCGGGCGGGGCCGGAACTTTACGTTGTCGGGTTCACCGCCACCGAATACGACTATGTCGCCCGCCGCCAGGGGATCCCCTTGGAAGAGGTGTTGCGGCGATTTCGTGAAGCCGGTGTGAATGCCCTGCCTGGCGGCGGGGCCGAGGTCTTCGCCCCGGAAGTCCGGCAGGTGATTGCCCCGCGCAAGATGCCGGGCCAGCGTTGGCTTGACGTGATGCGCGCCGCCCATCAGGCGGGGCTGAAAAGCAACGCCACCCTCTTGTACGGCCACATTGAGACCCCGGCACAGATTGTCGACCACCTGACCCGCTTGCGTTCCCTTCAGGAGGAAACCGGCGGCTTCAAGGCGTTTGTCCCCCTCGCCTTTCATCCCGACAATACGACGGTCTCGGCGAGTGCGAGAGTTCCGGGCGGATTCAGCGACATCCGGCTCTACGCCACCGCACGGCTGTTCCTCCACAACATCCCCCACCTCAAGGCATTGTGGATGTATCTCGGCGAGGCGATGGCCCAGACCCTGCTCGATTTCGGGGTGGATGACATGGGCTCGACCTATGCCGATGAACGCATCGTCCATGCCGCCGGCGCCACCACCGAGCCCTCCGGATCCGAGGCCCGCCTCCAGCGCCTGATCCGTGCGGCGGGTAAAACCCCCGTCCGTACGGCGTCGGATTATCGGCCCCGTCCCGCCGGAAAGGCGGCCTCATGACCCGCGATACCCTGAAACAGGCGATCTATTCAGGTCGCAGGATTACCCCTCTAGAGGCCCTTTCCCTGTTCGACTGGGATCTGCCTGAACTGGGGTGTGCCGCCGATTACCGCCGCCGGATGGCCTGGCCGGGTTATACGGTCGGTTTCATCGTGGACCGGATCATCAATTATTCCAACCGGTGCGAAGCCATGTGCCGCTTCTGCGCCTTTCACGCCAGAGGCGGTCAGATACCCGGCTATGACCTGACCCGGGAAGAGATCATCACCAAAGTGGAGGAACTTGTCGCCGCCGGCGGAACCCAGGTGATGCTTCAGGGCGGACTTCACCCTGACTGGTCCCTCCAGACCCATCTCGACCTCGCACGGGAGATCAAGCGCCACTACCCTGGCATCAAGCTCCATTCCTTTTCCCCCGCCGAAATCATCCACCTGGCGAGGCGCCAGGCGACCACTCCCGACGACATCGTCGCTCAGCTCAAGGCGGCGGGCGTCGACTCCGTGCCGGGGGCATCGGATCTCCTCGTCGACAGGATCCGGCGCGAGGTGAGCCCGAAGAAATGCTCCACGGCGGAATGGATGACCGTCATTGAATCCCTGCACCGGCACGGCATGGCGTCCTCCGCCACCATGACGTATGGCCTCGGGGAATCCCCCGCCGAACGAATCGAACATTTGCGCGTGGTGCGGGAGGCGCAGGACCGGACGGGTATCCTGCGCGCCTTCATCCCCTGGTCATTTTCCCCCGCCCGAACCGAACTGGACGACCTCCCCAGGGCCACGGCAATGGACTACCTCAAGATCGTGGCCATCGGCCGCATCTTTCTCGACAACGTGACCCACATCCAGGCCGGTTGGCTGACGGAAGGCGTCAAAATGGCCCAACTGGCCCTCGCCATGGGCGCCAATGACATGGGGGGAATTCTCACTGAGGAACGAGTCGTCAAGGCCACGGGTGTGGAGACCCGGATGACCCGCGAGTCGATGATCAGCCTCATCCGGGACGCCGGCAGGATCCCTGTCGAGCGGAACTCCAACTATGAGGAAATCCGGAGGTTCACATGACGAGCCTGAGCCTCGGGATGTCACCCTGCCCCAACGACACCTTCATGTTCCATGCCATGCTGCACGGCCTCGTTGACACCGGCGAGTTGGCCTTTGCACCCGCCATTCATGATATCGACGAACTTAACCACAAGGCCTTTTGCTCCGAGCTGGAGGTCACCAAACTTTCCTTCTTCGCATACCTGCAAGCGAAAGACCGGTATGAACTCCTCGATTCAGGTGCGGCCCTGGGATACGGGTGCGGCCCGCTGCTGGTCTCGCGCGCACCCATTCCCAACCTGGCCAATGCGCGAATTGCTGTGCCAGGCATGCAGACCACCGCGCTGATGCTGCTACGCCTCTGGAATCCGGCCATCACCAACATTACACCGATCCGGTTCGACAGGATTCTTCCGGCGGTCCAGCAAGGCGAGTTTGATGCCGGTCTGATCATTCACGAGTCACGGTTCGTATTTCAGCAATATGAATGCCAGTCCCTTGTCGACCTCGGGGAGTGGTGGGAATCCCGGACCCGGCTCCCCATTCCGCTCGGGTGCATTGCCATACGGCGCGACAGCGAAACGATCCGGCACAAGGCGGCGGTTGAAAGCCAGATCCGCCACTCTATCGAATTCGCTCTCCAGAACCCGTCCGTATCCAGACCATATGTTAAAAGTCTGGCACGTGAGACAGAGGACTCCGTCATTGACCGCCATATCGGTTTGTACGTCAACGAGTTCAGCCGGTCGCTCGGAGCAACGGGCTGGCAGGCGGTCAGGAAAATCGAGGCGATGGCCTCATGCCTCCCCCTCCTGCCATAAGGGGGACGCCGACCTTCCAGTTGAAACAACCCCGTCATTGCCTTTCTTTGGAAAAGTCATACAATTTCCTCAGTGAGGGCATGATGAATAGATTACGTCATACAGAACGCCGTGAGACGATTGCTTATTGGCCGGCCAGGGAGGAACTGTCGGGAGAATCCGTGGGACTTGTCACAGACCTCAGCGAGGAGGGCATCAACATCCACAGCCAAAGCCAGTTCGAACATGGCCAGAGGATCAATATAAGGGTGGCCGTGGATCCCAAATTGACAAACCTTCTTTACCTGCATCTTCATGTAGAGAACGTGTGGTGCCATCCCAGCGGAGTCGCCGGCTCGTTCCACTCGGGATTCAAACTCCTCAACCTTTCGGCTGAAGCCAGGGAAGGCATCAGGAAACTGCTGTCGTCCTTCAGCTACCCCGTCCCTCATGGCGCAGGTTAACCTTACGATTCAGGCAGGGTGAGGGTGCACACCGTGCCCTTGCCGCGTTCACTTGAAACCTTGAAACTCCCGCCGAACGCAGAGGCGCGCTCATGTATGCTGAAGAGCCCCAACGCACCCCGGGATTCAAGGCTCCTTTTTGAAACAAACCCGCCCCCCTTATCCTTTACCGTAATCATACGATAACCGCGCACACAGGGATTCACCTGAACGGAGGCACGCTTCACGCCTGCATGCTTGACGACATTCAACAGCAATTCCCGGACCGCCTCAAAGGCGAAGATACGCAGATCATCCGAAAGATGGCACTTGGAGTCCTTCGCACGGACCTCAACCTCCAGCCCGAACTTCTGCTTCAGGTCGCCCGCCAGCCAATCCAGGGCCGATTTCAACCCGAGCTCATACAGCACAGGCGGACGCAAATCCGAACTCAGGGAGCGGGTCATTTGAACGATGTGCTCCAACTCCCCCAGCATCCGCCTGGCGGGGACCAGGGTCGTCTCGGGGGGATTTCCCTGGATGATCGCCTCGACCTGATACCGGAGGGCGACCAGGCGCTGCTGGATATCCTCATGGAGGACATAGGCGATGCGGCGGCGTTCCTTGTGCTCAGCCTGGGTCAGGTCCCCGGCCAGTTTACGGAGTTTCAGGGTCCGCTCCCTGACTTTTCGCTCCAGCTCGACATTTGTCTTCAGCAAGGACTGCTCCAGACGTTTCCGGGCCGTGACGTCACGGACCATCGCCCACATCCCCTCGGGCTTTCCGGCGTCATCCCGGAGAAGAAGAGTCCTCAACTCAACAGGGAAAATGGTGCCATCCTTGCGCCGGTATTCCTTTTCATAAATGTCGGAATAACCGCGCGCGAGGACCTGATTCCTGACAATGGCCGCCTCCCGGGCATGCCACTTCACCGGCGTGATGTCCCGATAGGTCTTCGTCAGTATTTCGTCCCGCTCATACCCCAGCATCTCCAGATAGACATGATTGAAATCCTGCAAACGCCCGTCCATCGACACGCTCACAAATGCGTCCATCATGCCCTCGTGCAGCTGGCGGTACCTGGCCTCGGACACCTTGAGCGCGATTTCCGCCTTCTTGCGCGCCGTGATGTCGAGAATATGCGCGATGGTGAATGCGGGGGAGTTTAAAGACTCAGGCACGACGCGAACGGAAACTTCCCCCCAGACAATCCGTCCGCTCTTATGAACATATCGCTTTTCAAGCCGTCGGACAACGCCGGCCGCTGTCCAGATATCCTTTAAGACTTGAGCCGTGTTGTCGCGGTCGTCAGGAAACGTAATATCAGGAACCGACTTGCGCATGAGCGCCTGTTGCGAATACCCGAGGAACTGGCACATCGCCTTGTTGACCCGGATGATCCGCGCCCTGGAATCCGCGACGACCACGGGAACCGGTGCCTTATCGCTCATATACCGGATGATCGCCTTGTCAAAGTGCTTGGCCAAGGTTCGCTGCATGCCGAGGAAAGTGCTACCGATCGGTCTAAATGTCAAGAGGCTCGAACACCTTGTTTCCCAAGGCCCTCCCCGCCGGCATTTCCATCCGGCATTTCCATGCTTGTATTATGGACTTCTCTCGCGTACTTGATTACACACCGTTCATGAACTGGATCAAACAAATTAAAACATACGTGACGGTCGGGCTGGGCAGCGCCATCACGGATTTAACGATCTACGGACTGCTGCTTCATTTTGCCGGCTTGCCGCCGGAGGGGGCCAACCTGATCAGCCGTCCCTGCGGGGGACTGTTCAGCTTCATCGGCAACAAGCTCTGGACCTTCGAGCGCAGGCAGCTGGATGGAACCCGCCGTGAGTTCACCCGGTTCTGGATTGTCTGGCTGGTGGCGTATCTGGTTTCAGAGCTTCTGGTCTGGCTCTTTCACCTGTATTTTATCCGGCACCCCGCCCTGCCCCAGGCCCTTTCCACCTTGATCTTCCAGGTCAGCCACATTCGGGGGGATATGGTACAGGGACTGCCCAAGGTGTGCGCGGAAGCGGTGGTGGTTGTCGGGCTATTTCTGAGCCACCGATTTTGGACCTTCCGCCATCACTAAAGGGCGATCCGGCCTGACGACCGGCCCCACATGTATAGACGTCATCGTGGCCCGGATACTACCCAGCCCCAACTCATAGTTAACCGCCAGCGGCACCACTGTTTCAACCGGCGCATGAATAGCCGACTGGGTCAGGGCGTCATCATGAAGCATCACGGCCAACTGCTTAAAGGTCATGCTCCACGCGTGAAAATCACGGGGTTTGAGCGAACTCCCCCGTTCCGCAACGGTCTTGATCAACATCGAGTCCATCCGTTTCCGGGCCAGGCAGCTGGGCGACATTTCACGCTCCGTCATGATGCGCAGCGCAACAACTTTCCCATCCATGTTCACCACAATCCGTCCCTTGTCCGAATTCGCGGCGTCCGGGGATGGCGCCTGGTACTGCCTGACGAGAAACTCCATCACCGGCCGTATCTTCCGGCTCAATTCCAGCAAAGCCTCGGGATTTACAATGTCGGTTGTAATCTCGCCCTTCTTCAGGTCATGGTTCTCGTATTCCAGTCGCCCCGACTGCGTGTCGTACAGGGACCACGAGTGGGATTCCTTGCAGCGCCCGATCAAGGGATTCAGATATTCATCCGTATATTTAGCAAACACCAGCGCCTGCATATCCGGCACTGTCATCACCGCCACAATGCGGTCATGGATTGAGACCCGGCCCCGTTCCCCTGCCTTCCCGCTATCCGGAGAATTCACCCGCATGTCGAGAAACAAGGCCGGAACCTCATTCCCCGTCACGCTGTGTTTCCAGCGCCCGATGGTGGTGGTCGCAACAATCTTCCCGACCCGGCGCATCTCGATATTCAGGAACCGGTACCCGACATCATATTCCATGAAAACAGGGGTCTCGACCGGCGTAAACCGCTTGTCGAGTTGCGCCAGCGGCACTTCCCCCGCCGTCGTGCAGAAGGGTGCCGCGACCAGCAGTGAAAAAAGCGCCAGCAAAAGGGGACTCAGGACACAGAACCCCGGACCTGTTTTTTGGACCCTCACCGGCGCCTCCTCCGGCCCTTTCGCTTATCTTGTTTCCCTGCTTCCTGCCCACTGCCCACTGCTCCCTGCTTACCGCCCCCTGCCCCCTGGCGCTTGGGTTCCGGTCGCTTGAGCGAGAAGTCGATACGTCTTTTCTCAAAATCCACTTTCACGGCGAATACCTGAACGCGTGTGCCCAGCTTGTAAACATCCTGGCCCGCCCGCAACGCCTTGTCACCCGCATCAAAACGGACAAACGAGTCGGAAATCGCCGAGACATGAACCAACCCCTGGACACCCAGCCCGTCGAGCTCAACAAACAGCCCGAAATTCATGACCTTGACCACCACCGCATCGTAGACCCGGACATCACGTTGCTCGATCTGTTGCCCCAGGAACCGGTATTTCTTGATTTCCAGCAGTTCGCGCTCCGCCTCCTGGGCCGTCTGCTCGGTCTCGGAACAATGAACAGCCAACCGCTCCAGCTCGTCGACCGGATAGGGATTTCCGCGCGACTCCAGGATCGCCGCCAGAATCCGGTGCACCACAAGGTCCGGATAACGCCGTATCGGCGAGGTAAAATGGGCATAGAATTTCTTGGCCAGCCCGAAATGCCCGCCCTCCTTGGAGCTGTAGATCGCCCGCTTCATGCTTCTCAGCACCGCCATCTGGGCACTGTTCGCCAGCGGGGTGTCCTTGATCCGTTGCAGGAACTCCATAAGATTGCGCCGGTTAGTCAGCTGCCCGGGCTGGTAGCCCATGTCGTGCAGGTCGGCGGTCAGCATTTCAATCTTGTCCTCCGCCGGCGCCTCATGGAGCCGGTGGATCAATTTCATGCCCTTTTCGCTGATCTCACGGTCCACTGCCTCGTTCGCCGCGACCATGCACTCCTCGATCATCTGGTGCGAGATGTCGTTCACGACCGGCTTGATGTCCTCGATCATGCCACCCTTCCCGATGATGACCTGGTTTTCGGGCATGTTGATATCCAGCGCCCACTGGGCAAGGCGGCGGCGGCGCAGTTGCATGGCAAGCTCACAAACCGCCAGGACAAGCGGCCGCGCCTCGACGGGCATCGCGACCTTGCAGGTCATGCCGGCCGGCGTCTCCAGCACCTCAAGCGCCTGCTCGTAGGTCAGTCGCAACCGGGACCTGATGATAGTGCGGGAAAACCGCGAGCGAACCACACGACCTTCATCATCAAACGTCATGAAGGCCGAAAAGGCCAGGCGATCCTGGTCGGGCTTCAGGCTGCACAGCCCGTTGGACAGTTCCTCGGGCAGCATCGGAATGACCTTATCGGGCAGGTACACGCTGTTGCCGCGTTCCACCGCCTCACGGTCCAGGGCATTTCCCTTGGTCACGAAATGGCATACATCCGCGATATGGACGCCCAGCACGCGCCGGCCGGCCTCATCCCGCTCCAGAGACAACGCATCGTCGAAATCCTTGGCCGTTGCCGGATCCACCGTGAAGATGAACTTCCCCCTCAGATCCTCGCGTTTCCCGGGCAGGTTCAGGCGGGCGGCCGACACCCCGGCCTCCCGCATCACTTCCGGAGGGAAGGCTTCGGGCAGCTCATACTGTCGCATGATCGCCAGCGTATCGAGCGACGGGTTGTCGGCCGGGCCGATCACCTCGATGATTTCGGCCTCCGGGTTGACATGCCGGTTCTCCCAGTTCGTGAACTGGATCACCACGCGGTCATTGATCTGCGCGCCCGTGGCATCTGGAACATAGAAATCCTGCTGATACGAGGGATCCATGGGGGCCACATACAGGAAGCGCCCCGTGCTTTTGAGGGTGCCCACCACGACGCGGGTCCCGCGCTCCAACACCTTGATTACCACGCCATGCCGCTGCCATTCCGCCATCCCGGTGCGCAAAGGCTCCAGGCGTACAACCACCTTATCGCCGGGAAGCGCCGTGCTCAGATGCCCCCGGTCAATCTTCACGGTCAGTTCGCCCTCGAGATTGGTGAGATACCCGTCACCCGAACGCTTGACCTCCAGCCGGCCGGTCACAAGGTCCGCGGGAGCACCGAGGGAATAGCGCGTCTTGCGGATCAGGACGATCTCCCCGTTCATGACCATCTTGTGCAGGAGCGAAACCAGCGCCTGCCGGCCCCCACCCCTCAGGGAGAAGGCATCCGCCAGCTCACCCAGTGTCATCGGGGAATAGTCTGGCCGCTGGAAATACGCCAGGATCATCTCGTGTGTTATCGTTTCCGAAGCCGTTTTTTTAGGCATATTATTAACCTTCTCTCGCTCTCAACCGTGGATCCAGGGCATCGCGCAACGCATCGCCCACCAGATTAAACGCCAGCACCACCACCAGGATCGCGGCGGTCACGGCGGTCATTTCCCACCACATCCCCTGCCACAGCCTCAGACGCGCATTTCCAATCATGATACCCCATGATGGCTCCCCCTGCACTCCAATTCCGAGGAAACTCATAAAGACCTCGGTGCCGATCGCCGCCGGGAAACGAATGGAAAACGTGATGATCACAATGTGGAAGACGTTGGGAAGGATGTGCCGGAAAATAATCCGCCAGTCACTGTACCCGAGTGAACGGGCAGCCATCACATAGGCCCGGTCGCGGTGCTTCATCACC
>Ga0007792_10000120_pt1 | contig 30180 bp, 36 predicted proteins | sample CryBogmetaGMA6M_FD_60371 | JGI IMG/M metagenome (GOLD analysis project Ga0007792, IMG submission 60371) | Freshwater microbial communities from Crystal Bog, Wisconsin, USA - MA6M | ecosystem: Environmental > Aquatic > Freshwater > Lake | place: Crystal Bog, Wisconsin, USA | collected 2009-07-06
ATATAAATATTTGTGCCATGGCCATAAAGACGAATTGCGGCCAAATTGGTTAAAGGAAGTCTATTACGGTTGGACTCCTGATAATCAGATCCAGAATCTTCATCCTGTAGCAAATGGCATCTGGAATGCCGAAGCTATAGATAAGTACGCTCTTCCTGATTATATAAAATCACATACGAATTTTATGAAAGAACTTGTTTAAATGCTGGAAATTAAATCGGTTAAGTGGCGTAACTTTCTCTCATATGGTGATTATGAATCGGTATTATCGCTTGAAGATCCAGGAAGCTGTTTAATAACAGGTGAGATTGACTCTGGTAATTCCCCCCAAGTTGGGTCTGAAGATATTCGCAAATCTAATGGTTCTGGCAAGAGCTCTATTCCTAATGTCGTGTTGTGGGGATTGTTTGGTCGAACCATGCACGCTTCGTCGGCAGGCGACTCTATTATTAATCACTTTACCGGCAAAACTTGTGAAGTTATCATCGATTTTAAAAATGGCGATCAGATCATAAGGCGTAGACAAAAAGGTGGTACCACAGAAGTGTTATTTAGTAGGGATGGCGATGAGACTAGGATTTCTGCCGATACAGTCTCCACATCTAAAGCCATGCAATCGCAGTTGAATAAGACCTTTAACCTCGACTATGACATATTTTGTGGCAGTGTATTCTTTAATCAGTATGGTCGGTCTTGGATGGAAATGAGCGAAGTCGCAAGGAAAAAAGCTCTTGAAAAAATATTGAGAGTCGATAGGTTTAGTTTTTATGCCAAGATAGCGAAAGCTAAATCCGACAATGCTCAATTCCTATTCACAAATATTAAATCTAAAATTACAGACCTTGAAGCAAATAGAGACAGAACTTTAAGCGATATCGAGTCTTATCGTGAAGAAAGTGGCGCTTATGAGATCAAGAGAGCTAAAAGGATTTTAGATATAGATTCCATAATCGCGACTATTAATGAAAAAATCGGCAATATAACCATACCTGACATAGACAAATTGACTGAAAAATGGAGATTGATAGAAAAGATTAAAGCTGAGATAGACAGATTGAAATCTGAAGACGCTGGGCACTTCAGGACGATCACCACGATAGAATCTAATTTATCTGTTTTAAAAAAGCGGCGCGATGAGGTTAATAAGCTACAAGGTAAGAGTTGTGTTGCTTGCCAACAGTCTATACCTTCAAGTATGATAACTAACAATTTAGACAAGATCGATAAAGAATTAGAAATATTTAACACACAGTTAGTCGATGCTTCGGCAGCCAGAGAAGAAAGCAACAAGGTCATCAAAAAATATGAGGCGATGTTAGCTGCAAAAATCCCTAACATCACAATCATGGAAGCTAATAACCTCTCAACTATAGTTCTTAATTATAAAGCTGAGATAAAAAGGCTTACATTATTAAGGACAGAAGCGGAAACGGACAGCGACCCCAATCAAACTATCATTGAGCGGTTGGACGGAAGACTTAAAGACATTCTAGATAACATCATAAAGAATAAGAGTGATTTAGAAGACATTACAATATTAGACAAGCATTATACATATTTATATAAATCATATAATGATAGAAATAAAGTTAAAAGCTTTATGTGTGAAGAACACTTGCCTTATATTAATTCTAGATTAGAACACTATTTGGGTATACTTGGTCTAGACATTAAGATAAAGATCGAAAATGACCTTAGGATAACTAGCAATATGTGGGGTTATGAGTATCAGTCGGGCGGCGAAAGGAAAAGAACGGATCTTGCTTTCATGCTTGCGTCTTATGATTTTTATGAAGTCATGTACGGTAGACAATGTAATTTAATGGTTTTAGACGAGGTCGATGGTAGAATGGATGAAGATGGAATCGAAGGTCTTATAAGTATCATCAGAAATGATCTGTCATCTAGAATTGACAACATATTAATTATTTCGCATCGTAACCAAATGTTTGATGTTTTTGATAGGGAATTAAAGGTCAAAAGAATTAACAGATTTTCTGTACTATCTGGGAATTAAATATAAATATATGGACACACAAGACATAGATCTGATTAAGCACTTTGCAAACACCGAAACGGTAAGGCGAAAACTAATTCGCTATTTTATCGGAAAAGGATTTGTTGATTCGTTTGATAGATTAGTATATCCTCCTCTTTTACAGGATCTTCCTTTTGATCCTGACATTTGCCTAATAAATAAAGTCGAGGTAGTTCCTTACGCTTCTGAGATTGACACATCATTAGGTAGAGCTATCATTGGATGGAATTTATTTGTGCTCGGTAATAAGAGAATGTTTTTAGGCGAGACATTCCACAATAATTTAAACGATTTAGCTAGGCAGATTAAATCAGGTATTATTACCAAATCAGCGAATGGTATGTCTGGGGCTAGACGTCAGACGACGGTATTTAAAATCATTAAATTCATAACTGATGTTCTTGCAGCGCATGAATCTGGTTACGTCGTGCTTGGGGCACCTAATAGGATGCCTAAGCAGCCAGGTGAGCCATATGCTGCACGACAGACCATGATGGGTATGCCAAATCAATTCTTTGGCCGCACGGCAATGGGTATTTAATTACTTTAAAAATTTTAGTTTATAAATCGTCTTATATAGTAGAGAGCTTATCTCTTGCATAATGTTTCCAAGGTGCCCGCACCCTGCAGGCATTCTTTCCGAAATTAATGATACTTCAGATGCGAAAGATTCGAGATATTCAACTATTTCTGCATATTCAAGAAATAATTTATCGATTGGTTCTATAAGTCCAAATTGACCTTGATAGGTCTCTATCAATTCATCTGTCAACCCTAGTAACCCGTCATATAGTTCATTTAGTGCTATATGTGCTGAAAACATATCTGTCTTTAAATGTTCATTATGTGCGATTTGCCTTGTAGAAAATAATTTGATGAACATCTTTTGCATTAAACCTTTGTCCATAGCCCTCTCCTTATTAATAGTAAATAACATTATTTACCGAGGGCTGATTTTGGTAAGTCACATTATCTTAGCTAATTGTTCTGTAGAATATGATGGTCGAGGCTTGAGTAAACTATCGAGTGGTGTTTACCTGATTATTATTAAAGCCGACTCTTCTCTGCAGATTCACACATCAAGACTTATTAAACCGATCAATTATATGGCAGCAGGATCTAGGATAGAATTCGATGAAAATAAAATAATAGCAAGAAATAGAACTGAAGTTATCAAGATAACGATAAGTGAAATGATTCATTCTTTTAGCCCAGCGGAATGGCACGACAATAAAATACAAATGCTTCGTACTGAGGCCGAATTGGTCCAGAAGCTGATTAGTGAGTTAAAGGCTGATTTCCCAGACGATGAATATATCGAAGAATATGATACCAAGTCGTTAGGGTTAATAGATCTTGTAAGGATTGATACATCTGCAGTTTATCATTCGTATGAAGTTAAAAGGAAAAAAGCTTCTATAGCTAATGTGTCACAAGCTATTAGATATGTCGAATATTTATCAGCTATAAATATGAAATGTGTAGGATACATAGTGGCTCCAAGTATTACCGGAAATGCTATGGAATACGCCGAAAGTAAACATATAATAGTCAAGATAATTGACTTCTGAAGAACACGGTGAAGCCATGAAAGGCAAAAAAGTAAAATGTCTGGGGTGGTGCGGCGGGACGCTTGTGAGTAATGACCCTGGTGTAAGATATTGTAAACAATGCAGGAAGAAAAGAGATCACACCGAACTATCGGCCAGAGACGAACGAAGATTCATAGGCAATGATGACATAATTTGCCCAGACGGCCCAGATGAACATTGGTTTAAATAAGGTGAATTAAATGGCTAAATTTACTGAATGTGCTGCTGCTGGTTGTAAAGAAAGTCCTATAACTGATTCTAAAGACTTCAATAGAAAATATGGTATAAAATTAGCTCTTTGCCAAGCACATTTTGACGAATTCTTTCAAAAATTCTCTGCTAAAAGAAATATTTCTTTAGGGGTTGATAAGAGCACTTTTGGTGGGAATCTTAACATATTTGGAATCCTTGCGAATGCATTGTCGCACTTTACTACTGAAGATAAATCGGAAAAATTGGTTTGCATTTTGTCTATGAAGTTTAATAAAAATCTAGGACCACAAATAAAAACACTTATATCTAGTGCTAGCGAATCGCAAGAAGATTTAGCTCCTGGAACCACATCAATACATTCTTCTGCATCTTTAAAGAGTGTATGGTGGCAGGCATTCTTTAAAACTGTTGGTATTACTCAGCCAAACAACCAAAAATGGATCATTCAATATGCTTCTAATAATAGTAAAAGCATTAAAGAATCAATCAATGAAGCCGTAGACGAAGAAGAGGACGTAGACGAAGAGGAAGCCGAACAAAAGCCCAAGAGATCTTGGACAGACTGGGCAAAAGAAAAAGCTAGAGGCGCTAAGGATCTCCTTGATGCTGGCCCCAGTGGTAAATTCGGCAGAAGCAAGAATGAATTAGTTGCTAAATTAGCTATTGATGGTGCCGTACAGGTTTATGATAAGGTAATTAATTCTATTTTAGGGACGGTAGATCTTCAAGAAAAGGACATTCCGGCACTTTATAAGATATATAATGATTATATATTACCTACTCTTCAAAAGAATAAGAAGTTCGGTAAAGCCGACGCTAGTGCCTTGGCTGGCGGCGATAAAAAATTAGAGGCAGACATTATAAAATCTTATAAAGGCATTACCCAACTGGCTACTCATCTTAAATTAGAGCCTATCTAATACTATTTTATTATCCTTTTTTAGTCTATTCAAAATTACTTAAATAGGCCCTAAGAGGATATGTCAATGGATATCATTTCGATTTTCTCCATGGCTGATACAGATTGGGTGAGTATAGTCGAGAAGTTCGGTATTCCAATGGGTATATTAGCTGCCTTTGCCTATTTCGTAGCGCAAGGCATTAGATGGTTTGGATGTAATGTGGTCGTCCCTATGAAGGACAGGCATATGAGTTTTTTAGACAACATGGAACATTGTCTAGATAAAATTACCGACTTGCAAACTAAGATTTTCGGTGACACTTCATCTATAAGAGCAGATATAGATCGAGTCGAACGTAAAACTTCAGCTCTAGCTAAGGATAGCGGAATTTTAAGAGAAAAGGTAGAAGGTCTCATCATTCAGACTATGGCGCAGAATGGTAAATATGATAGTAAGATTGTCAATAGTTTACAATCTGACACACTCAAGGAGAAATAATAATGTCAATGACCCCATTTCCAGTCGGATTACCAACTGAAGCGATTATGATCATAATCGATAAATTGCGTGGTAGCGAAGTTCAAAATAATGACCTTATTTTAGCAGCTTGGAATTTAGCTGGATATTCACTTCAGCAAGTCGTACCAATTGCTCCTAAAGCGATGGCTTTGTCTGACGTTAAATTGGATGAATTGGCTTTTTCAAACGAAGAAGCAATTGCTAGTTTAGAATCGCTTTTGCCTAAGGGCGATGGAGAGGAAGTCGGTAAATTGCCATGGGGAAAAATCTTAAGAGTCGCGATAAAAGTAATCTTAGGTTTAATTATCTAAACAAACCGCGGCTTTTGTTTGCAAAGCCTGTATTTGCTTCTAAGCCTAGGTCTGCAAAGTGGAAAAAGGCACGAGCCGTTCATCTTGAAGCCAATGGAATGTGTTTGGCGTGTGGTGGTAGAGTTTCGCTTGAAGTTCACCACCTCATGCCTTACCATTTAGCCCCCGAGCTAGAACTCGATCCAAATAATCTTATCACATTATGCGAATCTGCTAGCCATTGCCACTGGACTTTTGGGCACTTGTTAAATTGGCGTAGTTATAATCCAGACGCAAAAGCAGATGCGATTGCGTTTTTTCAAAAAATAATCAACCGACCCAAAATCTTAGCCTAAACCGTGAAAGAAACATTGTGTTTCGATTTCTTCTTTGCATCTCTTGACTATTCTTGTGCTCACGCCAAGATAATCAGCAAGATCAGTATTATTGAGTTTTGCGCCTGGGTATTTTGAAGTATATTCGTGGAAACGGTCTATTTCACCATCTATCATAAAGCCAGAGCTCTGCACTTGCAAAATCCACACTATCCTACTTAAATCATTTAAGTTATCCGCGACTTTATGTATTATCTCTTTGATTTCCACTTGAGTCTCATGATCATCACCAAATCCAAGCATAGCCAATCCTCCCTGAACTAAGTTGTCCAATCCTTCAGAATCATCGCCGTTTGAGTTCACACCGGTTCTACCGGTAGTGAATTTGATTTTTTCTTTAAATGTCTTTTTCATGCTGACACTCTGGTTTTTATTACTGATTATGACGATCTTATCATCGTGCAATTCGTGTATTATACCACAGTCGGTGTGGTTTTGCAATATCAGCATGATGGAAATAATATCGTCAGTACCGCAAAAGAATGTGTCGAATATTATATGGTATTCATTGTAATCACTATTAATATCTCTTAGCATTCTATTAAGAATATCTTCTTTGTTTTCTAAATCATGGAATAGATTGGTCGATATTAGCTGACCATTTGGTGCTTTGTACTTGACTTCAAAATTAGTGCCCGATTTCATTAAGACCGCGGCGAAGGCGCTAATGATGCTCAATGAGGCAGGTACTTGGACTGTCTTCTCGGTCAAGTATTTCTGTTGTTGATTCTCTTTAATCACTTGTTGCTGATAATTTGAGATATGCTTGCTGACGAACTTGATGAGGCTTTGGCGATCCGCCAAAATCTCGTCGCTATACTTCCTTTCACCCTTGTTCGCGAATATTGGTGATCTTGATGATTCAATTATCGGTAATTCGCATTCATCAGGATTTTTGAACTCTTGGCCGACCATGATTCGGTTGCAACATGGCGAAATATGGTAGCATTGATTAAACTGTATGGTCAGACCTATTTTATTTTGGTAGCTGGATGCTTTGCAATTCTGGCATGTGAAGCCGTTGATTTTACGGCTTACTAGAAGGTCTACCAGTGCTCTCCATAATGCAACTAAGTAATCTTGCTCTGATGTAGTAACATCATCTTTGTAGTCAGCACGTATTGTTCTATTAAACCTTTTTATAAATTTGGTTTTTGAGCGTTCTAATTCTGGTTCGTTGATGAGATTAGAAAATGTTAACTCGACTAATTGCTTTTCCTGTGGGTCGATTTCTTTCATTGATACGTTCACTAAAGAACCTCGCAGGTAAAGCTTCGACAGTTGGCGTTCATAACTCATTTGTAAATTCCTTTCATTTTGACAAACTTTTTTAGGAGTCCTCTCTATGGCAAACTATTGTGATAGCGCCGTTTTGGAGAAAACCTGGTACCTTTGGATTCTGGGTTCGTCACACCCAGATCTTGAACAATACAGGGCCTACAATTTATTGTATACAAAACCCTGCTCGCCGGCAATGGTTGACGGGAAAATTCTTAAAAAGCATGGGAAGGAATTGCTTGATCCTCGATCTGAGTATAAAATACATTGCTTAGCCCTTCCTATCCCAGTTTTTTTCAAATCCCGTAATAACATTGTAACAGGTCGATATCGTCTTTGCAATATCTCTTCTAAAACTCCTTTTACATTAGATAGACGCTTGTTCACCATGGATAATATGTTTATGGGGAATGCGCTGAAGAATAATATGTTTAAACAGAAGTTAGATATCATTCCAAAGCTTTTGGAAGAAGGATATATCAAAGAGCAACCGACTTCGGCATCGTGGCATGATCTTCTTGCTGATATTGGCAAGATGTGCACAGGGATTAGTATGCGTTTTAATCTCTTAAATGATGACGAATATAGTGATCTTTCGAATGATGCATTATTGCAAGTAATAAATAAATTGGTCAATAATAGGTTAGTATATACCCCCGGAAGAGCACCGGTATTTAATTTGCTTACCACTACTATACATCGTTGCATGTTTAGTCTACTTAATAAGAAAAATAGTCAGAAAGCTGGTTTAAACAAATTGTTGTCAGATTCCCAATATAATCTCATACCAAAAATTAATAGGAGTCTTAAGACCCTAACACATAACCCGAGAAAATGACATGAGATACAATAGGGCTATTTCGCCTAATGCTGTACACAGTTCCCATCTACTGACTAGACTAAAAGCTCAGGCAGTTAAAGTATCGATAGTCAATGGTCCTCAGCCAGGCGTGCGTCACCAGCAGCGTTCTGCGCCTCTACCTCCTAAGCCAGAAAAACCACCGACGAAGATTCAAGATAGTGCAAGAGTTGCACCCAAGAAGGCAGGGGCGGTCGAAGTTCGCCAGCAGCAGGCGATGCAAAGACAGGATATAAAGAAAAAACGGGAACCACGTGTTACTTATGTTTCACGGACAGTAGACCCAATTTTTTTAGAAAAAACCAGATCTTTGAAAGATGCCGGCCGTGGGAAAACGCTTATTATTATAGGCAATGGTCCAACGCTAAATGAAGTTGATTTGAGAAGCCTCAAGCACAGGCTAGGGATAGAATTCTTATCTGTAAACTATCCTGACCCTAGGTTATGGCCTACTGATTATTGGGCTTTCTTTGATTCTTCCCAGATACAAAGGCACGCCGCCCTTTGGGATGAATTCAATGGAACAATTTTCAATTCATCGTCGATACAAAGACGAAAGACAGGCACTATTCAGTTTAGAAACATTGGTGTTAAATCTTTTAGCAAGGATTTGGTTGATGGTTTATGCATAGGCAGAAGTAGCGTATTCGCCAGCATGCAGATTGCGCTATGGATGAATTTCGATAAGATATACATCTTTGGTGTTGATATGAATCCATCGACGGATTTAAAAAAATTACATTTTTATGGAACAAATCCTGATGTATTGCCAGAAAACAGGGCGAAGAGGTTCGAGAAGGAAGCGGAATATTATGTTACGGCTTTTGAATCGATGTCAGAGAAGGAAAGAGATAAGTTTACCTTCTGTAGCTCTGTTAACCCATGGCCCTTTATGTCTATGTTTAATAAACTTGATCATAAGGTGGCTGCGGCTGAAATTTTGCGTGATTATTTAAAACCCAAGGAGTAGAAGGTCGATGACTAAGATTTACGTTGCCTCTAGTTTGTATAATAAGACCAATGTTAAAGCTCTATATAAGTATCTTGCGTATTTGCAATGCACTATTACTTATGATTGGACTACTCATGGTGGTGTAAACGATGAGGCTTCGCTTAAGGAGATCGGACTTAAAGAATATCAAGGGGTCGTCGATTGTGATGTTTTGGTTATGTTAATGCCTGCGAGGCTTGGTTCGCATGTCGAGCTTGGTATAGCTTTAGCGCTTTGTAAACCGGTCGTCATTATTACTAACGGTGAAGATTTCGAAAAGAAGTCATTTTATTTCTTGGACCATGTAAATATTATCAGAGATATTGATGCTCTAAAAGGCGCACTTGATAAAATCACGGAACAAGAAAATGACTAATGGCGAACTGCTCACAAGAATCGAAATAGATGTTTTTCAAGGCAATGAAATTCTAGAATCATTTGAATTAGCCCACAAATATCGTCTACCTGCGATCATAGTGCATCCCTCATTAAGCTCTGATGCTTTGGTTTGCAGAGGCAGATCGAAAGGGAAATATAAGATCATTACGCCAGTAGATTGGCCTAAGGGTGAAGTCTTCTCGACAGACAAGTTTAAAGGCTTAAGTTTAGATTCTTTAGAAACAGATGGTTTTGAAATATACATATCGCCAAAAAAGCAAAAGGGTGATATTAGAAAAGAAATTATATCGTGTACTGAGTTTCTAAAGAAGTTCATCGGTGAGCTTTGCGAGATAAGATTTGTTATAGGCACGAGGACTAAGGATGAAGCTGATCTAGCTAGTGCTTATGAGGCATTTCGTGATCTAAAGACGCCGACTTTAATTCGAGATGATATCACCTTAAAGACTCAGAATTATAAAGCCAATCCAGCTATACACAGCGCTTTTATCACCAACATGTCGCAGTTCTTAAAGTGCCCGATAAAAGTGAGTGGTAATCTCGACTGTATTGAAGATTTACTGGCTTGCGAATCTGCTAAAAGGTTCGGTGCCAGTCTTCAGCAAACCAAAGGCATAATTAGAAGCATTAACACGGTGAAAAAATGAACATAATTGAAATATTAGACCAGCTCGATGACGATATCGGGCTTTTATTTAAGACCGAACAATGGTTACATTCTGAAAAGTCGCGTATGTCTGCCGAAGCCTCTGACATACTAAACAGATTAAAAGCAATTGATAATGCCATAAATTTAAAAAAGGTATTAAATAATATAGACATTGGGGCTTTAAGGCATGCTTACGATGATGGTTTTCATGGTAAAGAAAACCTTATGCTTGAACTGATAAAATCTTATCTGAATAATTCTTCGGCGGAGGCTCAAGATGCAACGCGGTAAGTTCAATGTGGTTACTGATGGTCAGTTCGGCAGCACCGGAAAAGGTCTGATAACTTCTTATCTTGCACAAAAACACAGACCAGAATTCTTATCTAATACAAACATGGCAAATGCTGGCCATACGGCTGTTAATATAGACGGCACTGCATATATTGCAAAAGCAATGCCATCGGCTGCGATCTTGAGGAAATGGCTACCAAATTACAATCCTTGGATAATCATGGGTTCTTCTTCTGCATTTACTTTACCACAGCTGATGAAAGAAGTGGAATTAACAGGAAGTATCGATAGGCTTATTATTCACCAAAGAGCCATGGTAATCACGGAAGAGCACAGAGAAAGGGAAAATGAAGGTAAAGACAGCACTAAGCATCTAGCGAGTACAATGCAAGGTTGTGGTGCTGCCATAGCAGACAAGATACAAAGGTTGCCGGGGACTAAGCTAGCAGTGGATTATGAAGAGTTAAGCCGATATGTATTTTGCAAAACGTGGACGCGACCTTCTGCTATATTAGATGACATGTCGCTCTTTGATCCATTTAATGTAATGTGTAAACACCATTGTGAAGCACTTCACGAATATATTGACTGTGTGCTTAGAGCTACGTTCACTTTTTTACATGAAGGCGCACAAGGATTTTCACTTGACATCAACCATGGCCATTCTTATCCCACTTGCACTAGCCGTGGCACTTCTGCAATTCAGAACTTAGCTGATATGGGGATATCTCCAAAATACCTTGGTGATGTTTACCTTGTACTTCGGCCTTATCCAATCAGAGTCGGTAATGTGATTGAAGAAGGCGTTCAGAAGGGATATTCTGGCGGAGGGTATGACGATCAGGTCGAAATTGATTGGGAAGAAATAGCTAGAAAATCAGAGATGCCTTTAGAATATGCGACTATCTTAAGAGAAAAAGAGAAAACGACAGTTACAAAGAGGGTCAGAAGAGTATTTTCTTTTTCTAAAAGACAACTGCGTGAGGCTGTGATGGTTAATGGCGCTACCAAATTAGCTCTTAATTTTGCTAATTACATCGACTGGACTTGCTTTGCTTCATCATCAAGAGACAAACTTACCCCGAAGATCCTTGATTTCATAAAGATGCTTGAGGATGTTGCCGGAATACCTGTAACGCTTGTTGGAACTGGCCCACAATATGACCACGTCATTGATCTATCGTAATAATTTAGAAGTCTCTGCCTGCATCGACGAACATCATGATAACATCGATGAATCTATTGAGCTTATCAGAGACAGCGGATTCAAATCAGCATCTATACTTAATATAAATGGATTATCGCTAACTTCTTTGCCGGACATTACCATAGAAAGAATTAAGAAAAAATTGGCAGATATGCCTATCAATATCGTAAGGATAGAATTGGGACATGGAAAAACAATAGTACAAAAGGATATAGATAGAGAACTTTCGATCGCATCATATTTTAAAGCCAAAGCTATTCAGATCGGAATCGAAAAATCATCATTTATCGATATGACAAGTTTTAATGATTTCATTGGTAAACTATCGTCATTTGCTGTGTCGATGTCGCTTGTGCCGGTGTTAGAAATTACTGATACGATGTTACTAGATAACACAGAAAGTCTTCAGAAGTTTTTATCGTCACACAAAAGGTTTAAATTATCATACGATCCTTGTCGTTTTATGGAGAAAAGCAATAAGAATCCGCACGATCGTTGGTTTGAGCCTCTTAAAACTTGTGTTTATAGCATAATTGCCAGGGATTTTAAAACTGGTTCCGGGTTTTATCCTGTCGGTCAAGGCGCCACAAATATTATTAAAGCTATAGATGAACATATTTTAAATGGTGGTAAATATGTTATATTTAGACCGTCGCTTGGAAGGCGTTTCGGCAGTACGATCGGAAAGAAAGAAACGTTTAAATTAGCTTTAGAAGTGTTTAATAATTTATTTAGGAGTATTTAGATGCTCAATGTCAATGAAGCAATCCAAAAAATAAAGTCTATCGGCGCAAGCAACGTTAGAATAGTGCCTATGGCTGGACAACCGATTAATAATGGTGACCACCAGATCGAGATCAAAACCGGAGCCAGTTGGGAATCTATCGTTTCCGGCGTAAAAAAGAAAATGGCGGAAGACATAGTAAATCAAGCTATAAACAAGGTTATCCTTGGTTAATGATCAAGAAAATCAAATCTGTAATCGAATTATCTAAATATAAAATAGGAAATAAATTATATTTTATAGATTTATACACTAATTCCGATAAGGATCTAGTACCAAGCGAACTAAATTGGATGTTGGCTTGCCATCCAAAGATATTCTTCGTTAAAAAGATATATAAATACAATACAAAATCGAAATATATATGCCCTAGACTCCCTAGCGCGGTTTTCAGCATATTATCATCACTTCTTGTCGGCCAATTTAATATAATATGTTTTGAAGTGTCGGCTATCAAACGCTGCGCTAATACCGGCGAATTCTATTATTTCGATGGTAGCGGAGATTGGCACCCAGAATCAATACTATTCACAACAGAGCGTAAAGCACTCTACGAGAAAAAACGGATATTATCGTTGGTTGATGATTGGGCATCGCACAATCGTGGCGATTAAATATATTATATGAAGACTACGAAGGTTAATATATCATTGCCAAGGGTTGCTCAAAAGCACGACTATGACTGCGGGGCGGCAGCTCTGAAGTCGATCTATGAATACGAACATCCCGAAGATAAAAACGACTTATCGAAATACACCAGATTCTTGGGTAGTACCAAAGGCAAAGGCACAAGCACACAAGAATTAGTTAGTGCTTGTAAATTACTAGGTCTTAATTTTCAAGAATATCATGGCATGTCTCTTTCTAGACTTCAAAAGGAAATTAAAATCGGAAATCCGATACTTTGCCTGATAAGATCAAATGATCATGGTCACTTTGTAGTGGCTATGGGGTGCGACGAAGACAATATCTTTTTTGAAGACCCATTCAAAAAGAAAAATAATGGTTATTTGCCGAAAAAAGAATTTTTCAAAAGATGGACAGATGGTGATAATCATAGCGATTTAAAACGATTTGGATTGATTTTTAAAGTAACGCGTCCGAAATCGGATAAGAAAATTACAGCCTATAAGATTCTAGGAAATTAATATGGCAGATCAATCAGATATATCGAGATCTAATTATGTCGAATTAATCTCTGTAGATGTCGATTCATTACTAATGGTTTGTAATGATAAGTATAAGACTGTTGAAAGCAGTTTACCTAGGATTCTAAATGGTATCGATTATCAAGCCTGCGACACGCCCGCCGCCACAGCACCGCCCATTAACAAGTTTATAACTAATGTAGAGAATATCCCAGGTTCTTTAAGGGAATTAATAAGACGACCGAATGTGATTTTGACATCGTTTAATGCAGTGAGTTTTTTAGGGCAGGATATTAATTTAGACACAACAGCAAGTATACCAACTAACACATCGACTATCCCGAACCTACCTACAATAAATTTTCAAAAATTCGGTACGTCTGTTTCTTGTAGAAAGAATAGTGATAAGTGTTCTATCGACTTACATTTCATAGATGCATCTAGTTTAAACACAGGAGTCGCTCCAGGAAGGGCTTTGCTACAAACCAACAAGGCTTTACTTAGTGGTGGGTACGATTATAGATTAGCAATATCAAAAGTCAGGGGTACGCCCGAATATATTGGGTTTTTTGCTGGTAAACAATATTATAAGCTTTCACTGAATACTTTAAAGGGATTTTGGGATAATTCTTGCGAAAACGATAGGATAATGGTTGATAAATATGCGGCCATGATTTCAGAGCCTATCAATTCTTCTGCTGTTAACATTATCGGTGTTTCGACTGCGAATGCGTTTACTTATGGGTTTAATAATCAATCATATGGCAGTCTTAGTAATATAGCAGTTTCATCTATAGTTAGATCTGTTGGGTTTAGGATGGAATTAGCTCTAACTAGCTCCGGCAAGGCTTTAGATGGAAGTTGGCGGTTTGATTTAGTACCAGCTAGTGGTCTAATGCTTAACCAGATGTTTCGAACTAGTGGTCATACTGGTCCTTTAAATTATCAGATCTTAATCGATTCGACCAAGAATGTATCAGGTATGGCTGATAATGATTTTTCTTTAAACGGTGCTGACCTTAAGAAAGTAGAACCAGCTGATTATCTTAGATTTAGATCTTTAGCGACGAAGATTTTTTGCATTTATGTCGACCATCGTTCTACCGGATTGTCGTTAGACGATGATTTTAATTATGTCGACTCTGCTGTGGGTGGCTCTGATCAATTCGAAGCATTTCGGCAAGCCATACAATGTGGGCATAAATTTTTGTTTATATTAAATGATGAAACAATTAGTGCGTCTCAAGACTATTATAATTTCGTGGCATCGGTTGGTATCGCTAGTGCAGCGGTTGTGCTTATAGATAGCCAAACCGCAACCGGCGGTGAATATTTTGACCAAATATCTAGCTCTATTAATACTTTATGTGGTTATGTGGGCGCTAATACGACACCAGGCGTATCTGCCTTTGGTTCAGTTAAAGAATTATGGCAGGGTGGGTCTCTGTTTAAAGGTTCGAATTTAAAATCGTTGACCCATTTTAAGATAAATAGCAGTTACACATTACCAGACACATCATCACGTACACCAGAGATTTTAGTAAACAATGAATCTCTGATAAGTTATGATTCAGTGTTTGATAGAGTGTTTTATATAGAGCGGTCTGATGACGCTTCTTATAGGCTTTTTGCTATGGACATGAAAACGCGAGAGCGTTCTGCAATTGCTTTTCTACCTTTTTTATTCGATAATGTTATCGGATTCGACAATAATGTTCCTTCTGCTCAGGCGTATGATCCTGGGATGAGGTTATTGTTTATAGGCACAGGGTCCGGACATCTTTATTCTGTTGATGTAACTACAGGAAAATCATCAGAGGTAGAAGTTAATAGCATAGACATAGTGCCTAGATCAGAACGGAAATATCCTTCTATTACTGGTATTGGTATAGGATATGTGCCATCTTATGATTATAATGGCGTTACGGAATTTGCCGGTCATCGCGCTCTATTCGTTGGGTTTAATGCTGCAGGCTCCCAAGACATTAAACGTTATAGTATCCTAAGATCTTATGTTTACGATGTGTTGGTCTTCAATAAAACAGGCATTGCGACTAAAATTACTCCTATAGTCAGTCTTGATTTACCTATGGCTGGGATGGCAAATCTGCGTAGCTTTAGCTTTATGTGTGCGCCGATATTTAACTATCTTATAAAAAACTTGCCTGCTACCCCAGTTTCAGAATTTGTCGCTAACCAAAAATTGCCAGGGCTTTTGTTGTGCTACGATATTTTAGACACTAATCAGAATTTAATTACGCCAGAGTCAGGCCGATGTATCTCTATAAACCCTTTGATTCTAAATAAAGTGTTTGCGAGTCAGGCAGGGATACAATATAATCTGCTAGATACTTTTATTATACCAGCATATTATCCTGTCACCAATCGTGCAGACTGGGTAGCGATTGATGATTTTGGCGGTTCTGTTATTTGGGCATCGCTTGACACTTCGCCAACCAAAATAATGCTTGATTATTATTATGTGCCCGTACCATCCGCTGGTATCGATAATAAAGGTATCGAGTTTTTTCCTTCTATAGCTGTTTTATTAAATAGTTATGAGGTAAGCGGTAATGTGAGCAGTATTTTCTTTAGGGACTCTTTAGAATGTTCAGTCGGTGTCAAGGGTGTTGAGAGGCATGATTTTGGGCCAAAAAATATGAATTGTTGGGATCTTAATAACAGTTCTGTTGCTACTGTTTCTGATTCTTTTGTTGGTAATGAATTGGTTCTTAGATATGGCGAATCTGTCAGCAAGAACTATAATCTTGAAGCAGGAAAATATTTTTTAACCATAACTACATCTGATTATCGCACAGGTGCTGACGATGCTGGGCAAAATCTTACTGGTTTGGTCGATATTATTACTTCTGGTGGTAGTAGGTTTCATTATTTGCCGGCGCGACTCGACTCGACACCATTAGAAAAGCTAAAAGTACAATCGGTTCCATTCCAAGGCGTTAATCCGACAGCAATAACCACTGCAGGGTCATTAACTTACTTGTTTGACATGCCCGCAGCTTTTAATATTACGCTTAAGAATAATTTAAAACCTGGGGCGATTACTTCTGATTTTGATGGTTCTAAATTTATACCTAAGGGTGTTGGTGTTTATGGTATTAAGCTATGCAAGCTGTTGGATCAGACTGTAATTTTAGATGGTATTAAGGATGTTAAATTAAACATTTCAGTCACTGGCATCCCACGCCAAGAAGTAAACATTTTTTCGGCTTTCGTTAAAGTAACTTATAGAGATTATGGAAGGCCTAATGTTAAGAAAGTGGCTTATCGTGAAGTCATTTCAGATGGAAGGTCATCACCATATGCTGGAAGTAATGTTCCTATCGATTGCGATTATAGTGATACATGCAATTACTGGAAACAGAACGGTAATGGCGGCATACCGTCGCAATATGTTTTAAACCAAATAAGGCATAGTGACTCACAGCTGGAAGCTATCACTAATTTTAAAGTCACCGACGTTACGTTGTATAAGAATTGTATCTGGTGCATACCTGCAGGTTCTAGCAGGTATGACCAAGCTACTGGGAAATATGTTTCTACTGATGTTGCAGACACCTATTCGATTTTCTTTGGTGATTTTAAAACAGACATGATTGTTGAATCCATAGAATATTTCTTTTTAATGAACAAGATAATTGATCTTAACAACACACCACCAAGTTGTGTTGATAATAAATCTAATTGTAAACCAGATCCTGCTACCGATATCGTTATTCATCTTGACTATACCAATTGTAATAAAGAAACAAAGAGATTAACTCGAACCATTAACATAGGTTCTATATTAGAAGTACCGCAAGATCTTAGTAAAATATTTCCTAGTAGTAGGTGGGATTACATAAGGCCACCAAGCGCCAACGGTACTGCATTGGGGCCACCAATCGGTAACGCGGTAAACGGGCAAGTAGGCGAATGGATATCATTCAAAGAAATATTAGATAATACGTCCGGAACAGGCGCTGATCAATGCTCCGCACCGATTTCTAGCCAACTAATATATAATGGCACATCTTTAACTTCAGATCGTCCTTCGGGCTGCGACATCCCTAACCCAAAAATCGGAGCTATTAGTCTTTTTGCTAAGAAGGTAAAGCCAAATTTCGTTATAGCTGACATATCAGAGACTTCGATTACTAATGAAGTGCAATACATAACAGTTCCGCAGGCAGACGGTGGTTCTTATAAACTCACGTTTGCAAAAAGTGGTGTAACGCAGACTGTCACAGTCCCTTATAATGCAACTGCTACCGCTTTAAAAACCATATTAGAATCTAATACGCTAATCGGACCAAACAATGTTTTGGTGACAGCTGTCGAAACAAGAAGTTTTAGGATCGAGTTTGTCGGGGCCTTGAAGGGTATGGCTATTCCTATCATGCATCCCGTGAGTAATGGGCTTATTGGTACTTATTTTGCTTTCACAAATCGTTCTGTAGTCGGCACGAAGAATGAAAGACAGACTATAAGTAATGTTACTGCTTCTAATAGAGCTTTTACGATTTTTTTTAATGGCGAGCAGACAGTTACTATTCCTAACGATGCTAGTCTTAATACTGTTAGGGCAGCCTTATTTGCCCTACCGTCAATAGGTATTGGCAATGTGACTGTATCGGGCCAAACGACAAATTATGATGGACCATATACTGGACCTTGGCATATAGATTTCGTTGGTGCTATGGCTGGGAAAAATGTTTCAAGGTTATCGACTTCCAATAAGGATTATGTTGTTTATGTCGATTGGATCGGCGGAATCGGCGTTAACGAAGTGCAAAAATTCAGTTATAAAGCCAACTCAGGCCGGTATACTTTATCATTATACAGCCCAGCTGGTGCTTTTTGCACAACAGCACCTATCGAAGCAACTGCTTCTAACAGCGACATAGTAACAAGTATTATTGATAATTGTAATTTTTATGCTGCTGAAGATATAGGATTAACTTTAGTCCAAAATGGCAATGTCTATGATTGGACTTTGGAATATAAGGGTAAAATGACAGCCCAGCCTATAAAGCAATTAGGCATACAATCGGTAGATCTAGTTGGTGATGAAGTCACGGTAGTTAGAATTCAAATAGGTGGAGGTAAGCCGCAAAAGATTAGATGGTCGTATAGTAATGCTACTGCAGGGTTTTATATATTAAAATTCGAATCTGTCGATAAAACCATTTACTTTTCAGATAGGATATATTATAACGCTTCGGCCGCAGACATACAGAGCGTCCTAGAAAGCATGACTTTATTTGCGCCCAATGATGTTGTAGTTGTCCAAAATGATATGGGTGTTGTGGGGTCGTATGAATACGTGCTTACCATTAAAAAGAGGATTAGTGCTCTTTTAGTAACAGCTATTTTTGAGACAACATTATTTGGTAGTCCGATTTCTTACTATATCGTACCAGACGGGCCTTATCCTTATCCATTACCATATTGTCCGACCCTGACGCCCAAAATACATGGTGTAGATGGATTAGTCTGCGTACCGTTTCCTCCAGATGAAGGCGACCCGTTCGCTGGTGAGTTATGTTGCACCCCAGAGACTATCTCTATAGCTGCAAATAAATCGACATTTTTTAAGATTGAACGTGATCTATTTAGTCCAAGTTTTCAGATTAATGGCAAGTTAGCCACCGTTGGATCTCTAATGGCCGCCAGAAATTACAAGAAAAGCATTTACAAACCATATTATTTGGTTTCTAACACTTGCGTAGATCTTGTTGAGGCCAATTATACCGATGAAATCAAGAGTCGCACTATTATAGTTATTATTAATAAAAAGGTAGATCTTGAAGTTCCTAAAATAAGGATAATAAACCGCATCAAGAGTAATTATCCTAAACTTGACTATTGTAGAGCTTTGTCCTTTGAAAAGAACAAGGGCGGACAGGATTTTCCAGATATATTGCCAGATAAAAACTACAATATATAATATGGAGGACAGTGATATGTCTTTTGAAAGCATTAAGATTTATCGTGATTATCAGATCGTAAATGGTTTCGTCCAAGTACCACCTAACCTCGAAAAGGATCGTACCACTTTTACGACCAGTCAGGTGTTGTCGGATATTTCAGGATCTGAAATATATGAATTGAATTCGGTCGGCTCTGGCGCTACAACCGGCTCCGGTTTTGGCCGCCCAAGCACTATTAGATTTGAAGTAACCTTTTAGGGAAATAGTAATTTCTCTAATGTCGGTCTATAATCCCTCGATTTGATTATTTTAGCAGGCCCTGATTCAGGCAGATTTATTAATATACCATGGCTCAATTTGATGTTTAAATTGCGCTCCAATATTAGTCTATATAAACTTAACTGTATACTATAATGGTTTAATGAACAGTCTTCAAGTCCGTTAAATGGGCTCTTCATCTTTTCATATTTATTATCTAATTTTACGGTGCCGGTCTTCCAGTCTAATAATGAAGTCACTAACTTGCCATTATATTCTAATTGTATAAGAGCGTCTATTCTGCCAGCGACTTTTGCGGTAGTGTCTCCGATGACCCATTCGGTTTTTATAGTAGTAGCATTGTACTTCTGTTTTAAATCGTCCCAGAGTTTTTTGGCTGCTTTAACTTCATGCGGTAAACCTGTGATGTCTATATCTTCGCCTTTTATTATCATTTCGGCTGCATTGTGGACTATAGTTCCTTTTTCTAAGCTTACTTTTCCTTTAGCATCCCAACGCTCTATGATCGTTTGTTGGCTTACGCCTTCTTTCTTTGCACTGTGCTTGCTCCATCTGTCAGTATCGAAAGGTTGCTTGTATTTAGATAGATATTGAGTTACAGATACAAGTCTTTCGTCGCCAAACCAATAAGAATGATTTTCATCGATATATGTTATTTCGTCGAATTTAGTGGTTTCAAAAATTTCTTTCATTATTTGATACTCTATGTATATATTGTATGGAAGAAGAGATAGATCTAAATATTACTGATAGTGAACCGGCCAAGCAGACCAAAAAGGTCAAAGAGGTACCACTTTACTATGAGGATACTGACGAAGATGCTGGTGGGTTTATTCAGGATCTTGATTACAAGTAACCTCATTTTCTAATTTTTCTATATAATCCGTTATTACGTATTCATCGTCGATCAGATTAATATTGCCTTTTGTGTCGCCTGAAACAATGTTCGGATTTATTGTTACGTAAATTAGTTCTTGATGCAGACTAGCTATTGTTTGAAGCATCTCTATAAGGTGTTTTTTATTGGTGCAAAGATTTGCATGGATGCTTAAATCATCCTTGTAAGTTGCTTCAATCGCTGACTGAAAAGCATTTGCCATTTCGCTGTCTGTATAAATCGGAAGATAATATTTCGCATCTTTCTCATATGAAAAAATTTTATGATACTTTTCAAATAATCCAAAGCTGAATATTATGTAATATTCTTTCATTGATCTATCTCCTCTAGGTATATACTTTACGCTTAAAAGGAGTGCAAAATGGATAAGAAAACACCATATCCTGGTTTTAACCCCAGTTTTAGGAATGTCAAGAAGAGAAATGGAAATTTTAGGACTGTGCTCGTGCTGGAAGTGCTTAGCAAAAAGCAATTAACACAGACCATAAAGGCATTGATCGGTGAGCAGGTCGAAGCAAAGCTCGAACAGCTGATGGGCCGAAATGGCCTAGTCGATTATGATGTGGTTTCTGATGATCGTTTTGATGTATTGTTGCAAGATGGGCTGCGTATGGTATCAGAAGGGTATTGACAGAGCCATGAGAGTTTGCTACAGGAGTATCAGACGTAATAACATTACTGGAGGATTTATGGAAGGTAAATACAGAATATTGAACATTGATGGTTCGATTAGTTCGAAGTTATACGATTTAATCGAGGAGACATCAACCCAAAGGGCGACTCTGCGGTCGGTTGGTGAAAGTAAAGAGATCTTAGTCCATAAAAATAGAATGATTCCCGTAGATAAAGTCGATAGTGCGGTGTGTATCGTGTCAGGCGGAGTAGAGTTAGCTATTTGCCCCAAATGTCTAACGATTAGCAAGAAGACGCTTGGCCAAGATAATTTTTCATGTGAACGTGGGTGTGGTAATTATCCTTATCATAACCTAGGTTCCAATGGTCTAGCTTTAAGGAGTAGAAAGATAATGGAATTGAAGAATAAAAATGTTTTCAACATAGAAGATGTTAAAAAGTATCCTGATTTTCGTGTTTGGAGTAAATTAAATAAATTTAATCATCCTAACATCGATTCTAGATCTATTATAATCCTGCATTCTTCCGATAAGCCAAGAAAATTGCAATTTAATACCTACAATGGCTCTCTAGGTAAAAAATCACCACCGTTACCTTTAGAAGCTTTTGATAAAAATGACGCTCCTCAGGGAAAATGCCCTTGGTCGATTATCGCCAGTGTTGAAGCTGAAGAAAATCGATTAAAAGAGTCAGGTTATGAGCGCTCTATCTAGGAGATCGCAATTTCTGAAGATGAATTATCAGAAATCAATAAGAAGTACGTTGCTATCCTTGAAGACATAAAAATGTTAGAGGAAATGATAGCCTTATTGCCCTCTAAGACAGCACTTGAACTTAGAAGTGTTTTTAGCAAAATTATGCGCGACATCGCCGTTTGCCATAAAGGTTTAGCGATACTTGCTAAAGAAAAAGTGGATTCATTAGTATCTGATTTAAATTATATGTCTTTTGATCTTGAAGCCACAAGGAGAGAGCGTGATGAATATAAAAGAAAGCTTGGCGAATAATTTAAAGCGAGAATCGATTCTAATCACTGGTGGCGCTGGCTTTCTGGGTAATAAAGTCGCTCAATGCTTCATGGAAAATGGCTTCGGTTCGGAGTTTGTTAGAGGCCAAAAAGCTAAACCTAATAATGTCTACATCAATCGCTCAGTATTATTTGATCTTACGATAGAATCTCATGTTTCGGAATTATTTAGCCGATTGTCTCCGACTGTAGTCATTCATCTTGCCGCAGCGGTCGGCGGGATTGGTGCGAATCAAAAAACACCAGGGTCTTTTTTCTATAAGAATGCTATGATGGGCATACTGATGCAAGAGTATGCCAGAAGACATAATGTTAGAAAATTCGTAACTGTCGGCACTGTCTGCTCCTATCCTAAATTTACAGCATCGCCATTTAAAGAATCGGATATTTGGAACGGTTATCCAGAAGAGACTAATGCGGCTTACGGCATTGCAAAAAAGGCTTTGCTTGTACAAAGCCAAGCCTACCGCCAAGAGTATGGTTTTAATGGAATACATTTGCTGCCAGCTAATCTATATGGTCCTCTCGATAATTTCGATGATAGCACGTCGCATGTCATCCCAGCCATTATCAAAAAAGTCTATGAGGCTAAATCGAACAATGTAGACCATGTCGTTGTATGGGGCGATGGCTCACCGACTAGAGAGTTTTTATATGTGGATGATGCAGCAAAAGGTATAGTCCAAGCCACAGCGGTTTACGATGATCCCGAGCCGATAAATCTCGGATCAGGAAGAGAAATAAGTATAAAAGATTTAACGATCAAGATAGCGAAGTTAATGGAATACGAAGGTCAGATAAAATACGATACTTCAAAACCAAACGGACAGCCTCGAAGAAGTTTAGATAGTACTCAAGCGGCGTTAAAATTTAATTTCGAAGCGACTACTGACCTTGATTCAGGTCTCAAGATAACTATTAATTGGTATATTAACCACATTACATCTATTGGAGCAGACAGAAAATAAATGAATAGTCGTATTGAACGAGTGCTTCCGACCGCTTATCTTATAGGCCAAACGACATTGGACTTAGATCAATTAGCAAAGTATTTAGACGATACTGACGCTAAGCCATTTGTTAGAGAGATCGAAGAGGCTAGGTTTTCTGGCGTGTCTGATATGGAGATTATTTGCTCTGTATATGCTAAGTTATGTTACAAGTCTTTCGTTGTTGGTACTAATAAAAACATCACTAGAACAAGATCCATAAAGGACAATATAAAAGGATGTTTTGATGTCAAGCACGGAAGTATCTTTGAACATGTTTTCTTTAATTTTATTATTAGGGATTGTTCAAGGATCTTTACCCATGAACTTGTTAGGCACAGAGTCGGTACTGCATTTAGCCAAAATTCTGGTCGTTATATCAGAGAGGATGTTATACGTGTTGTTCTTAGTCCTGATATCGAACATTCAAAGAAAATTGACGATATTTTAAAGAACATATGTGCAGGTTACGATGAGCTAGACTATGAGCTAGACATTGATTCTACTATAAGGTTCGATGAAAAAAAGAAACTTACTAGTTCTATTAGGCGCGTCCTGCCGAACATGTGTGCCAATGACATAGGGTTTACAGTTAATGTGCGAGAATTGAGGCATATTCTTCTTATGCGTACCTCACGCCACGCTGAGTGGGAAATGCGTTATGTTTTTGATAAGATTTACAAATTATTATTACCTAAATATGGTGCCTTTTTCCATGGTTTGCATGTTGGGTCCCATGGAGGATATGTAGAGATTTCTGAGGAACCTTATGTATAAATTAATCTTAGAAAGGCTGAATGGTAATGATTTGCCGTTACCTAAATATGAGACTGTTGGCTCTGCGTGTTTTGATATATCAGCATGTTTAACTCGACGGATGTCAGAATGCTTGCATAACGGAAGGAAAAAGCATTTCATATATAATGCTTACGCACCAGATTTAAGGAAGTATGTTGAAAGCCACGAAGATATTTCTGAAGAATCAGACATATCTCGGCTATATATAAATCCAAGCGAAACGATTTTGGTACCTACTGGCTATAAAGCATCATTTGGCTCAGATTTAGTGCTAAAATTATACATCAGATCTTCTATTGGTTTAAATGGTCTTAATCTTGCTAACCAAGTAGGCATCATTGATTCTGATTACCGCGGTGAGATCTTTATAGCTATAAAAAACAATTCCGACATCGCCCAAACCATAAACCATGGTGACCGTATCGCCCAAGCAATACTCGAATGTATAGTAAAACCAGAGATCATTGCTGGTGTCGTTGATTCTACAGCGCGCAATGATGGTTGCTTTGGTTCTACTGGAAGAAAGTGACAATGAGGGGCACATATAAAATAGTTAAACCGGCCTACAGTGCTCTACTTGAGGCGAACAATTCAACATTAAACCAATATTGCAGCCTAAAACCCAAAAATTTACGAGAGATAATGGAAAAAGTGCCTGGTACTGGCGAACGTACAGTAAGGCACATGTTAAACGTTGGTCCGAGGAATGAAACAGAAACTAATATATTAAATTATTATGTGTGGAATGTTGCCACGCCAAGAATCAGGGCAGAGAATGATTTGGCGAAGTTACATAGCACTAAAAAGAATTCTGTTTATAAGACAAGAGATGAAGAAAGTGATTTTGATTAGGATTTTTTAGGGCGTTTTGGCTTGGTTTTTTTCTTTCCACCATTGCGATGCCATCCATATGGGTCACCAATACTACTAATATCATACTCGCTTGGATTCTGCCGATCCAAAAACGTAGTCGGGGATTTATATTGGATTTCATTGATTATTTCTTTAATCTTCATGGAGTATTTTTGATGATTGAAAATTCTGAGGCTTCTTTCTCCGTTTGGACTCTGGATGGGAAAGACTATTTTGAGTTTAACAGCGATGGGATAATTATCCATAGATTGGATACTGAGAAGGCGGCTATTGATGTGGCTAGTGATAAAACAGCCCACCACTGGTTATTGCTTGATGATGATAAAGATAAATATACTGCAGGAGGCACTAATGACTCAAAAAAGATTTTCAAGCGTAGATGATATCCCAGACTTTATGACGGCGGCCAAGGATTTTAGGAGTGATATAGAACAAACCAATTCACCGCTTTCATTGTTTGACAATGAAGCGCCTGATTTAAAAATGGCAAGAAAATTAGTCGATGAGAGCATAAATATAGTCGGCGCAGAAGTTAACATCTTTTTAAGAACCAATAATGATGACATCAGTGAAGTTTGGGAAGAAGACGCCGACCCTACATATTGGAATCCATTCAAGATAAAAGCATTTTTCAAGCCTTCTCCGATAGAATTAGAACTTAAAAAATCTGGCGTAGATGTAGAAAATAAAATGGAAATTTCTCTCAGCCACAGACAAATTTATATGGTCTGCCGTGAAAGGATGTTGCGGGCTGGCGATGTGATTAGAATTCCTTATAATAGTGCTCAGGTAGACTTAGCACCTCGTTTTTTTAGAGTAACCAACGCTGCACCTTCCGGAAATTTTCGCTATAATTGGCTTTATCTATCATGTAAGTTAGAATCTATTACTGCCGATATTACTGTAAGACCTATAAAAGATATAGTAGGCGATATAGAAATAATTAAGACCAATGGAGCTTACCGTGAGTCTCTCTGATGATATAAGGAAAATGAAATTATTGGCCCTAGCTAAAATTAAAGAGATTATACCTGCTGTATCTGAAGGTATAAAGGACGAATTTAAATCCAAAATGGATATTAAAGTAGAGGTTTCGGATTCTACAGATAATGCTGGTATAGTAGAAACAGTGTTGGTTGGCAAAAAAGAATATCCGACGGCCGATGAGCTTAAAGCCAAAAAAACCGACACTGAAGATTATGTAAAAAATTTAGATGCCACCAAAATCACAGAAATGGTAAAAACCTATGGCGCTCTATGATTTTAATCATGATACAACAATAAATCCAATGACGCTGCAAAATGTACCCTTCGGGTTACCAAGGGATGCTGCCGTGAGCCAACTTAGCGACAGCCAAGGCGGCAGGCGGACTTTAACTGGTGATGAATATAATACCTATCCTCAATATGTCGAGGATTTTATCACGCCAGGATTCAGAGCTCTGGACGAAGCAGTTAAGCAATATTGGACAGGTATTAGGGTTCCCACTAAAGATGCCTATAGGTTTATGAAAGTTAGAATAGCTGGCGGTAGTAAATCTATATTAGTTTGGCGTGGCGATTTAAAAGACGGTAGAACTAAATTACCTGTCGCTGCCATTAGCCGAACGTCGCACGAATTTAATAAAGATAAATTTAGCCCTACTTATTTGTCAATGGGCAATAGGTATTTGAATACCTCTGGTTCTATGGTGGCAAAGCTTTATCGTCCGGTTCCATATAATGTTACCTATGAAATGGGTGTCTGGGCTGAGCACAAGAGGGATGCAGAGTATATATTATATCAAGTTTTAACGCGTTTCAATCCTTTGGCAGAGCTACGGATGTTCGACGGGAAGCTAGTCGGAAATGTGCAGATGAAATTAAACAGCGCTGCAGATAATAGTGATAAAGAAATTAGCAATGATTCGATGGCCAAGGTTAAATACGATTTCAGTTTTACGGCGGAAGCTTGGTTGCCGCTACCTCAAGTGGTAGTACCGTCCGTTGTTGGCCAAGTAACAGCATATTATACACCTACTTAAGAGAACTAACGATGGAAGACAGGAAAAAGAAGAAATCTAGTAAAATAATTAGACGTCCTTCTGTACAAGATGCTGTTATTGAGGACGTTAAAGCTACTAGAATGGTAAGAGTATTTAACAGTTGCAAACAGATGATTCCACTTCAAATGCGCCCCCCCGGCACGAGCTTTTATCGTTATGAGCAGCAAATTCGTTTAAATCCCGGACAACATGCTTTATTACCTCTCGACCATCTTAGAGAAGACCAGATCGAAAATCTCCAAAAAAAGGGATTTATCAAGATAATCTATGATTCTGGTTCGAAAAATTCTAAGCAAAATTAATGTAAGTTGGAACAGCATTAAAAAAGAGGAGTTAAATATGGCAGTATATCTATCACCTGGTGTATATCCTCGTGAAATAGACCTTTCGCTGGTAGCTTCTAACGCCGGGCCGCTTCGCCCCGCTTTCATCGGTACTGCTCAACGAGGTCCCATAAATATCCCCACGTTTATTTCTGGCGCTGAGTCTGCAATAAATACATTTGGTACACCTTTTGTCGAAAGTTATCTGATGTATGCTGTTCTTGCATACATGGAAGATGGCGATTCTTGTTATATCATGAGAGTCGGTGTAGAATACTCTACAGCTTTACCAACTAGACTGCTTGACGTATGCATCGATAACACTCCCAACCGAACTTATGGCTGGGGCCGAGTTCCGATCTTTACTGGTATTGACTATGGTAGAATTAACTTAAGATTGCCTACAGTCGCAGATCCGGTTGTGTTTCATGATGCAAGCATATCTACTCCAATGTTTCAGAATGCTGGCGCAGAATTAACAGCTCCAACGACTGAGGCTAGTCTTGCTATAGCCGGAACTTATGTTAACACCTTGTCAGCCACTTTCATCTTAGAAATTACTAGCGATACTGGCATTAATCTCTCAACGAATGAATATTATAAGATAAATGGTGCTACTTATCGTGTTATCGATACTTCTTATGATAGTGCCGATCCGAGCTATGTAGTATCTTCTGGTACTTTGGTCGATTCCTCTGACACAGGTACTTCTAATTCTTTTGTAGTGCAAGGCGCCATCTTGTCAGGCATTATCACTGTCGATGCTGGCAGATTAAGTACTGGCGATATGTTCCAGTTTGAATTGACTCCTAACAATAGAAAATTTAGGATCGCTGTTGAAGGATCTGCTCATTCATACGATGATATGGTAGATAGCGGAACATATGAAAACACTGCAGATCTAGTCAATGCTTTGAATGACTCTATCGCCTCTACAGGCGGTCATGACTTTGTCTTTGTTTCGGCTGTTGATGAATCTGGAGTTACTGTCCCGCAGATCAGGTCGACTGCCAATGGTGATAGAATTCAAATAGTTAGTGGCGAAGCTTGGGCTTTAACACTTGGGGTTTCGTTATATCAGTATGATATACCACGAGCAAGAGTGATAGCATCCAAGACCGATCTTTATGATTTGACCACTGATAATAATCAATTGGTACTTAAGGTCGTATCGCCTGCTTCTAGCTTAACCATTACAGCTAATTTAGTCGCTGGGTTGGCCCAGACAGCTGATAATGTCGCTAGTCAATTGAACACCTTTGGTACAGTGGCCGGAATAGACTATTATGAGTCCTTTGCGATCAATGTCCCGAATTCCACTGGTATGGTTCTTGTCATCGCTACTACGCCGAACAACGAATTGGATTCGTTGTTTTTACTTGCTAATTATACTAACATTAAGGCTCTACGCTTTACTGAAGAAATTGGATTTCTTTACCCTTATGGTGGTGCTTATCGCGGGTTTTCTGATGAACGTGTATTAATGCCTGTAGAAAGCGATGATCCTTCAACACCATTATCTTGTGTTACCGATCCAGCTTCTGATGAGTGTGCTCAAGATGCTGCTTATTATCAGAGCATTGTGGGCTGGTTTGTTGGGACCTCTGCTGGCACGTGGGTAGGGAAATACAACGCTGCTAAAGACACTTATTCTGGCTATACAGTAAGTGTGCAGCTTGTTAATACTAACAATGCTGCTACTAGCCAGAAATATATCGTTACTGTTAAAGATTCGTCTGGTTATGCTGTTGATTCTATTTCTGATGTTTCATTTGATCCTACTGATGCTCGTTATATTGCCAATATCATTAACCCAGGTTCATCCATTGGTGGTAATTATGGCAATTCGATTATTAATTGGATCGAAAGACCATCATACATAGGTGTTGGCGAGACCAGAAGTCCTGCTTCTTTTAGCAACAGGCAATTCAGAGGCATGGCTAACGGTATTCCGATCGACCCTGCAGATTCTGCGACTTACCTTGATGCTGCAGTCATTGGAAATCCAGCCACAAGTTCTGGACTTTATGCTTTCCAGAATCCAGAAGCTTTTGATATTATGTTACTTGCTATTCCTGGGTTTAGCTCAGGTGCTGTGATCGGATCTGCGCTGCAGCTTTGCGAAAACCGAGGTGATGTTCTATTCTTAGTAGATCCTCCAATTGGACTAAGACCACAGCAAGCTATAGATTGGCACAATGGTCTTCTTTACGATGACCTTGATCATGCTATTAATAGTTCGTATGGTGCTTTGTATTGGAGCTGGTTAAGAATCTTTGATCAATTTAGCGCTGAAGAACGTTGGGTACCACCTTCTGGCCATGTCGCAGGTATTTTCTCAAGGACTGCCCAGAATACTGAAGTTTGGTTTGCCCCAGCCGGTCTACGACGTGGTAGGATTCAAACAGCCCTTGCTGTTGAATATAACCCCACCCAGTCCGAAAGGGATTTGTTATATGGATCTGGTAATAGTGTTAACCCTATTGTTAGCTTCGCTCAGGACGGCATAGTTGTCTGGGGCCAGCGAACACTTCAACGTTCACCAACAGCTCTAGATAGAGTTAATGTTAGAATGTTAATGATTTACATTAAGAAGAATCTAACTTCTATTTTACGACAGTTCATTTTTGAACCTAATGACCGCACTCTTTGGGCGCAGGTTTTTAGTGTAGTTAACCCTTTCCTTTCGGAGATTGCTTCAAGAAGGGGTCTAACTGGCTATAAAGTGGTCGTCGATGCATCTAACAATACTCCCGAAAGGATCGACAGGAATGAACTATGGGTTTCGGTGTTCTTACAACCGACCAAGTCTGTTGAATTTATTGTT